>ERZ791746.470-NODE-470-length-35726-cov-4.585125_pt1 | contig 35726 bp, 39 predicted proteins | sample MGYA00510038_ERZ791746 | MGnify/ENA primary metagenome ERZ791746 (study PRJEB30046, sample SAMN00792018) | human gut metagenome | study: EMG produced TPA metagenomics assembly of the A metagenome-wide association study of gut microbiota in type 2...
AGGAGATTTTGTTATTGTGAGAAAGTATGAAGAAAAATCAAATGTATCAGGAGAATTTATAGAGAAAAGACTTCGTGAGAAAAATATGACTAAAGAAGATTTATGTAGAAAATTACAATTAGCAGGATTGAACATTGACAGATGGCATTTATATAAAATTATTAATAAAAAAGTTATTTTAAAAGATTTTGAATTAATTATTATATGCAAGATTTTAGATATTGATTTAAATGATTTAAAAAAATTAGTTCATTAGAAAAACTGAAACACAATATATAAAAAAATAAAAGTGTACTTGCTCTCATTAGTAAGTACACTTTTATTTTTTCTTTACATATATATATAACTTTAATAATTTATATTAATTTTAGTAAGAAGAAAATGCGTAAATTATGTAAAGTTTATGTGAGCTTTTCAATGTTTTCTGATATTCTAATTGCCTTTATTTTTTATCTGGGTATTTGGGTAATCCATATCCTAAAATATCTTCACTATCTAAATTATAACTTCTTCTTGCACAACTGTCTGTCGTATTACCCTCTATTGTGTGTACTTTTCCATCTTCTACATATTCAACTATTCCTACATGGTCAGAGCTTCCATCTCTTACTCCTGTGCTCTTATCTGCCCAATCGAAAAATATTATATCTCCCGCTTGTGGCACATATCCTCTTTCTTTCCATTGATTACAAGTTTTAAACCATTCTATTCCTTCTGTTTGACATATTGAAAATTTTGGTATTATTCCTGCTTGTATATAGCCACATTGATCTGCACACCAACTTACAAAGCATGCACACCATGCTACCCTTGAATTAAATCCATACCATCTCCAAAATTTTTCACCACCTATATTTCCTATTTGTTTTGATGCAACTTCTACAATATCACTATTGCCTGCTCTATTTCCATATATTACAGCTGACCACATATCATCGTATTTACTATTCTTTAGCTCTTGTAACTGTTGTTTTTGCGCATCTGTAAACTGATACTCTTCTGCCATTTGCTCTGCTGTTTTACTATTTATTTGTATATGCAAATATACTTCCGTTACTGTTACTACCTCAGATGATGTCCAACCTACTTGTAGTTGTTCATGTGATTTTTCATTTTTTGTAAATGTTACTTCATTCATTTTCCAGAAAATTTCTTTAAATAAATTTGCTCTTTCTTCGTTCATTGTAATTACTTCTTGCTGATTATTCCCTCCACTCAGCTTTACCGTATATACTGCAATTACATCTTGCCACGAAGCTTTTTCTCCTGTTATATCATACTCTTTATATGGATTTTCTTGTTGTATTTTATTTATTTTGTCAATGTATTCTTGGTTTAAGTCTTGTATTAATTGACTTATTGTTGTGTATTGGTTTTCTCCAATATTCTCTCCTGTGAAAAATATGCCATATACTGAGCTTGCTAACATTCCTATTATACATATGATAATTATTATAGTTACAAATATCCATAATCCTCCTGTTAATGCTCCTAATAATAAATTAAAAGCTTTTATAATTGCTTTTATTGATAGCTTTATTGCTTTTAATATTCTTTTTATCATTCTTCTAGTATTTTTTATTGATTTTGTTATTAATTTATTTATTTTTTGTGTTAAAATTTTATTTTTGTCAGGTATTTGTTTTATTAGTGCGTTTTCTGGAACTTTTATTTTTAAATCGTTTTTCTTTATGGATTTCGCCCTTATCTTATTTGTTTGATTTATATGTGTTTTTATTGTAATAGGATTCTTCTTTTTAATTGCAGAACTATTTTCTGTAATTTTATTATCTATTATTTTTTCAATTGCTTTTTTGTTTTTTAACTGCTCAACTTGATTGGTTACAGTTGTTTTTGCTTTACTAACCGCTTCTTTTCCTGCCTTTTTTATATAATTTGAATTTATATTTATAGTTTTATTTACAGCATTTGTTATTACTTTATCTCCGTATTCATTTGCATTTTCACTATTTGAATTATCTGTTACATCGAATAGTGCTTTCTTCATTTTTTGTGCTCCTACTTGTTTCATATCAATTGTTTTTATTTTTGGTTTTTCGTGCATTTTTATTTTCTGATTCAAATAATACACCTCCTACCTTTTTATTTCCTTTGCTACAACTACTAACCTTCCATTTTTGCTTGAATACTCACATGTAGATAGTGTAATTAATTTATCTCCTCCTGTGCACTTTACACCTGTATTGTAAAATGCTTTACTTTCACATTGATTTATAAAATCGTCTAATTGTTGTTGTATTTTATAATTAATAAATTCATAATACTTGAATTCATTTTCTTCATAAACTGTTGTTTTAAATACAGTTACAATTTCATATTCTCTTACATCTCTTTCTGCAATTAGTTTAATTACTTTATGATTATTGTAATATTTCTTATCTTTATAGTTTTCTAGCTCTCCAAACATCCTATGATTATTAATGTGATGTCCATATATTATTAAATTACTACTTGAATTAATATCACATTCTTCTTCCATATATGGTGTTCCCCAACTTGAATCTTGTTTGTAAAAGTTCTTATTTATATAGTAATCAGGATTTTGTGGTGTTTGCATTACTGGATAATTTATATTAGTTCCTTCTATTTTCAACCAAGCTACCATATCTGTATTTAATTTAAATACTTTGCTATAATCTTCTAATTGTTGCTTTTCATTATTTTCTTGTTGATTTTTCCCAGATATATATTGGCTTAATTCGTTATATACTTTTTCTTGTTTTCTATCTTCAGTTAAATTATTAAATATACTAATAGCACTTATAAACATTGTGCCTATAAGTGCTATTGTTATAATTATATACAGTACTTTTTTCATTTTTTATATTTTAGCCTCCCCTGGTTTAGTGGTCATTAGCTTGTACAAATTAGTATCTTTAGGAAATTCATTTTCAAATGGAATATATGATTTTCCTACTTTTAATAAACCTCTTCCTTCTGGAACATTAGTAATATACTTTTTTGTATCTTCAGATAATTTTAGTAATTCGCCTAGCTCTTTTATATCTGTTCCTGCTTGGTTTAACATTACTAAAAATTCACTATTTGCTATTATATTTCTTGCTGTATTGCTTTGTAACATATCTTCAATGTTCTGTGTTATTCCTGTTGCATATCCTCCATATTTTCTTATTCTTTTCCATAGCCTTGCTAAAAACTTTGCTGAATAGTTATGTTGCAATAATAGATAGATTTCATCTATATAAATATATGTTAATTTTCCCTTTGTCCTATTGGCCGATATTCTATTGAATATACTATCTAATATTACAAGCATTCCTATTGTTTGTAATTGCTCTCCAAGGTCTATTATGTCATAACATATCAACCTATTTTTTATATCAACATTTGTTTGCTCTGCAAATGTATTTAAACTTCCCTCTACAAATAGCTCTATTGCTAATGCAATATCTTTTGCCTCTGGTTCAGGTTGTTTTAATAGCTCTGCCCTAAAATCCTGCAATGTTGGCGGAATACCTTTGTAATTTCCTTGTAGATAATATCTATATACTTGTGCAGTGCATCTGTCTATTACAGACCTTTGATTTGCTCCAATTTTCTCTGTTCCCATTATTTGTTCGCACAATGATAATATGAACTCTGATTTTAACTTTATTGGATCTTCTGATTCATCATCCTTGTATTCGCTGTTTATATCCAGCGCATTTATATGATTATTACTTGTTGCTGATATTTTTATTGTTTCTCCTCCTAGTGCATTTACTAGTGGAGAATATTCAGCTTCAGGATCTATAATTATTATATCTGCATCTGGCTCTCTTAAATATATTGTTGATAGCTCCTGTTTCGCTAAAAATGATTTACCACTTCCCGATACTCCTAGTACAAAAGAATTTCCATTTATTAATTTCTTTTTATCAACTGTTATCATATTTCTACTTATTGGATTTTGACCATAATATACTCCGTTACTATGTTGTAGCTCTTGAGCCCTAAATGGCATAAATACAGCTAAGCTCTCGGTTGTTAATGTTCGTAAATTATCTATATTTCTTGTTCCTATTGGTAAAACTGTATTTAGTCCATCCATTTGTTGGTATCTTAATATTCCAAACTGACATAAGTTTTTTTGTACTGTTGATAATATGCTTTCTGTATCATTATCTAGTTGCTCTTTTGTATCTGCTATGTGTACCATTGTTATTGTTGCTAAAAACATCTTTTGATCTCTTGTTATTAAATCATCCAAAAATTCCTTGCTTTGAGCTCTTTGTTGCTCTAAATCGTATGGTATTATTGCTGTAAAATTATTATTTGCATTTTGTCTTCTTTGCCAGTTTGTTATATTTGTTTCTACTCCTAATCTTATTTTTTCTGCTAGTTTTACTGCTTCATCCATTGGTATTGGTGTTAGGTCAATACTTAACATCATACTTTTACAAGTATCTGATATTTCCGATATCATACTATCTCTTATATAATTTGCATATTCCTTTAAAAATAAAATTCTTCCATAGCGGTTTCCTATTTTAAAGTAATCTTTTTCAAATTTCATACTGTCTGGGGATATATAATCTTTTATTCCATGTCGTTTCTTCATTGTTTCTTTTAAATCAAAAAAGAATGAGTCCTCTTCGCCAGCTCTGTAAAAACTGTGAAAAATTCTCATTCTTTCTTTTAAATCTAAACCTATGCAGGTTGAATGCAATCTTGAGAAGTGATTTTGTAGCTCTATTCCAATTCTTGAAAAATAAGCTCTTGCTTCTTCTATTGTTTTCTTTTTTATTGATATTGTTATATATTTTTCTTGTATTATTCCATTTGCTCCTTTTGTCTTATCTAATAGCATTTTATTATATTCAGCTCTTAAATTATCTAAATTGTCCTGCTTTAGTGGTATTTCCATTGTTTTTTCAAAATCTAATTTATTTAATTTTCTGTTTATTATTGTTATCTTTGAATTTGCTCCTGTATCTAATGAATTTAAAACTTCACTATAATTTAGAAATATTATTTCTTTCTCTTCTTTTCCTGCTACTGCATAATTTATATCTGAAAATTTATAACATTTTGAAAATTCATTTGTATCTGTTAAAAATATTCCATCCTCATATATTCCCTTTATTGGTATTGCTTGTTGTGTTGAATGTGGAATCTTGAATTTTTCTTTTATTTCTTTATTTATATTTTTTATTTTCATTTTGCCTCCTGTAACAAAAAAAAGCTGAATTAATCAGCTTTTTTTAATATTTTTTTATATTCATTTTCTCCTTTAAATGTTAGCTCCTTTGGTGTTAATATTTCTGACTTTATCCAAGCTACAATAAATTGCTCTGCGGTCATTCCATTATACTTTATAAATCCTAATACAGCGAATGGTACAGCTCCTAGTATACATATCCAAGATAGTATTTCGATTCCCAATATTGGTTTTAATATAAAATATAATATTACTGCCACTAAACATGCTAACACAGTATATATGAACTGTCTTAGTGTCAGTCCAAAAAATATTGTTTCCTTAAATGCTCTTATTTCTTTATTAATTTTTACTTCCATTATGACCTCCTTGTTATAAGCCCATCATTTCTCTTACTACTCTGTCAGACATTTTTACTGTTCCGACTAATACAAGCATATTAAATACAACTTCTCCTATATAACTCCATACTTGCGTTACTGCTGTTTTGGTCGCATCTATTTCATATGTTCCAGATGAAAATGCGGAAAATATTATACATGCTAATACTATTACTGCTCCTTCTAAACATACCGCACAATATGACTTTAAGAAACTTTTTCCTACTGATTGTGTTGGTACTCCTGCAAAGGCTGATAATGGTATAGGTGCTATTGCGGTATACATGTATATTTTAAAGAATCTACCATATACAGTCAGTATCATTACAAATGATAGTACTGTTACTAAAAGTCCACCTATTAGAGTTACAGCCCATAACGGTATACTTTCAAAAAATCCACATGCTTCTACTGATTTTATAATCTGGTCTGGTAATGCCAATGGCGTTGCACTTCCCATTCCAGATGCATTAAGAATGCTTGTTATTGTTCCTTGTATAATTTTAAATACTGCCATTAATAATTCTAAGCCATGTGTTACAACTACCTTTGCAATTGCAAATCTTATAAATAATTTAAATGCTTGCTCTACTCGTTTTACTTCTGCTATACTTCCACAAGTTTTTATTACTCCAACCAAAAAGAACACCACAAGTAATGCCAATGCAATTGCTTGTAGTGCTCCATGTATGTTCGTTACTATGTTCCATATATCGCCATTTTTAAATTCGGTTGGAGATTGGGATATTAATGTCCATATTTCACTTTGCTTTTCATTCCAAGTAGTCAGAGCATTTTGTAAATTTTGTACTACCCAATTTTCTGACATTTATTATCCTCCTGTTATTATATTTAATATTTCTTTTGCAAATGTTATTATTACTCCTCCTGCTAGTGTTAAAAATCCATTTGCTCTTTGTGATGGATCATGGCTTTTTAATGCAAGTCCTATTTGTACTACTCCCCATCCTAGTAGTATCATTCCTATTGCTCTTATTAATCCAAACATAAATGTTGATAGATTATTTATTACTGTTAATGGGTCATCTGTTGCATATACATTAAAATTAATAGAAAAAAATACACTTAGTGCCGTTAATATCACTATTAAAAATCTTTTTTTCAAACATTTATTTTTTATTATACCTTTATTTTTTTCTTTTTCTATATTATTACTTCTTCTCATTAAGCTTTTCCTCCTTAACATACTCTTCTATATCCTCTTCTGATAATAGTTCATATTTATTTTCGTTTTTAGGCTCTTCTATATTTATTTCTTTTGTATTTATTGCAATATTTTCTAGTTTTACAGTTGCTACTGAATTATTTATTCCACCATGTATATACGCTTTTTCTCTTCCGTCTAAAGTATCTTGTATATTTGGGTGTTTTAAAATATTATATTTAAAATCCTTTATTGGTCTTTCACCTCTAATAAAAAGAAGTGCATACTTATTATCTAAAAGTCGCACTTCATCAGGAGTCATTAGCTCTCTTCCTGCTATTTGATAATTTGTTGAATAACTACCACTTTTACCAGAGCTTTTTCCATAAGTATTTGTATCGATAGTTTCCTTACCTAATAATTCAGATACATATTTGTGTGTTGATTGTTCATTTCCACCTAAATACAGAAATGTGTCACAATTTCCAACTATACTTTCCCATTGTTTTTCAAATAATGCTTTAAGTTGTGCCAAATTTTGTAGAATAATACTTACAGATACCTCTCTTGATCTCATTACAGACAATATTTTATCAAAATCATCTGGTAAACTAACGTTTGCAAATTCGTCCATTACAAAGTGTACATGAACAGGCAAGCTACCATTATATTTGTAATCTGCTAAATAAAATAATTGCTGAAATAATTGTGTATACAGAATACTTACAAGAAAATTAAATGATGTATCATTGTCTGGTATTATCGCAAACAAAGCTACATTTTTTTCGCCTATACTTGATAAGTCCATTTCATCAGTAACAGTTAAACTAGCCAAGCTTTGCAGATTAAATTTTTCAAGTCTTGATGCAAGTGTTATTTGAATAGATTTTATAGTTCTTGCTGCACCAGAGCGATATGATTTATAATATTTTAGTGCAATGTGATTTGGAGCTCTTTGCTCTAGCCTTTGAAACAATATATCTAATGGACTTTGGTAATTTTCATCATCTTCTTTAACCTCTCCATATTGCAACATTTCCATTACCATAGAAAAATTCTGCTCTGTTTCTGGTGCTTCATACTTTAAGTAAAAAACAAGTGCTAACAATAGCATTTGTGCTGCAATATCCCAAAAAGGGTCATTAGAAGATGCACCTTTGGGGGTTGTACTTTTAAAAAGATTAGTTACTAATTTTTGTACATCATTATCACTTTCTAAATACATAAATGGATTATAGCAATTACTTTTATCCATATTAACTAAATCTAATACTCTAATTTCAAAACCCTTTTTCTCCAGTAGTTTACCTGTTGCTCTTAATATTTCACCTTTTGGATCTGTTAGTACATATGATATATTTTTACTACACTGCATTATATTAGGCTTACAATAAAATCGTGTTTTTCCTGCACCACTTCCACCAACTACTAATACATTAAGATTTCTTCTGTGTTTTTTTCCATTTAATCCTATCTTTATATTTTGAGTTAATATTTTGTTGTTTTCTTGTGGTAACTGCTTATACTTTTTATTAATTTTTCCAATATTTCCCCATCTTGCAGAGCCATATTCCTCTTTTCTTTTATAGTTTTTTTGATTTGCATAATAAACCCCTATGGCTATAAAATAAATCAAAATAAAAACTCCAATTGTTTTTATACTGTTATTGCACCAAGTTATGCAAAAAGGATTTTCGATTGCTTTTTGCAGTTCAGTAATATTACTAATCAAACCGCTTTCCAAATATGGAGCTGTTAGTAATGCTAGCCATATTATTGGAACAATCATAATTATTATAAAAATCCAAATTTCACTTTTCCTTTTCATAATATTTACCTCACATTAGCTCTATTTGGTGCTTTATAACTAATAACTTCATCTATTTGTTTTGCTATTTTATTCATCATATATTTCATTGTTGTAAGTTCTGCTCTAAAATCCTTTACACTCATTTGTTGTATTTGTGGTGGTATATTTTCAAAATTATAATTTTCAACTGTCTTACCATATTTTTTACAAATCATATAAGAAACACAGTAATTACCAAAATTGCCAAGTTTATCTTCTATATTACTTTTATCTTGAATTAACTTTGATAATTCAATAGTAAATGTTTGGAATAGTTTACTTGTATCCATACCTCTACAAACATATAAAATGTTTTGGTCTTCATCAAATTTAACTCCTAAATTATTTTCCAATTCATCAATAGCTCTTACTTTTACAGGACAAATATGAATTAATGCTTTTAAGAATTTTTCATCACTATATAATACAGCTTTATCGCTTGCTTTCGCATTTGTTTGCGTAATATCATACATATCTTTTGGATTATAATATATTGCCTTTTTTCCATTTGCACATTGAATTGGACTTGATGGCTCTAATATTTTAAAAGATTTGGCATTTTGATTTACTGTTATATTAATTTTTTGCCAATCATCTTTTGTTTTAAAGTTTGTCGCATTTGGCATTTGTAAAGAAATTAATAAGGTATTTCCAACAGAATACTTGTCAAATCGAGTTTGAATATCTAAATATTGTTTAAATAATTTACTATTATACTTAGTTTGTTTTGCAGATTCTTCGATTTTCTTATAGCATTCATCTCGCTCTTTATTTTTTCTTTCTATCCATTCATAATTATTATTCAATATTTCTACCCCCTTGCTCTTTTTTTCGTGTTCAAATGCTTAGCCAATTGACTTTTCTTTTTATCTTTTGAATGTCTTGCTTGTTTATTTTTAACTACTTTTTCTTGATTAATTTCGACAACTGGAGTATTTATATTTTCTAACTCAAGTTGTTTTTGTATTGATTTTAGCTCTGCTTTTACAGAATGCTTCTGCTCAATTTTTATTTCAGTATTACTATCTTTAACTTCTGCTTTTGAATTTGATTTAATTTCCATAATATTATTCTCCATTGGTCGCTGTTCTAAAGAATGCTCTAACAGACTGTTTTCCTCCGTACTAGTACTGGGAAGCTCTTTTTCAACATCTTGATGTTTTTCTTTGCCCTGTTTATTAAGCAATTCCTCAACAAGTAAATCCTCTTCAGTTTTTAATTCGTTATTGTCTTTTAAATTTTCTTCTTTAGATTCTATTGAACTTTTTAAATCTGCTACATCCAAAGATGCGAATTTAAATCTTTCAACAATACGATTTACTTTTGGAGCATCTTCACTTCTTACCATAATATCAACAACATCATCAGTATCTTTATTCCCTTTATCCACAAGTGCACAATATAAAACTCCATACCTTTTAGCTTCTTCTTCAAATTTTTCCAGTTCACATTTTTTTATAGAAAATATTTTTAAATCTTTACCACTTTTAAGCATACTTGTGAGTCTTACTTTTCCTTTTGTCCTATTTTTATCTTTTGCTATAGCATAAATTGCAGCGGCCACATTTTTTGTCGCTTCTCCAGAAATTTTCAATGCAACTTCTATGCCATCTAAATAAATTTTTACAACTTGTTCTGCAGCATCACTACTTTGCATACTCATTTTTTGATTTCCCCCTTTCGCTATACTGTTCTTGATTTTTTATTTGTTCTTTTATCATTGGTATTCTTTTTTTTATGTCATCACACATCATCTCCTTACTTTTTAATTCTTTTATTTGCCTTGATAATATTGTGATTTGGTTTTGTATTTCTACTTTATTTATTCCATTTTTTCGTTTAATTTCATAATACAAATCCTCTCTTTTTGCTTTTAGATTTGATATTTTATCTGACAAATTATTTCTATAAAAAGAAAGTTGCTCAGTAGTTTCAATCTTATTACTACCAAGCAACCTTGCTTCTTTAGAATATTTATCCATTTGCTTAATTTCTGCTTTCAGCTCTGGAGATATATATTTGTTTAATTTTCTTTTTTGAAATACTTTTAGTAAATAACAGTAATATAAAAATAATCTATATATACCCTTTGGTTTTGTTTTATTTTTTAATTTTTCTCCCTTATAATTATTTTTCCTTTTACTATATTCATTTTGAAAAGGTATAGATTTTATATAAGTTTCCAAAATTCTTTTCTTAATTTTATCAATAGAATATTCTTCTCCAAAAGCTCTTTGTATTCGTATATTTCGTTTATATGGATGTCTTCTTAAACTAATTTTCCCATTTCTAAAAAATACTTCATATCCCATTATTTTTAATATATCTATAAAATTTCTATATGAAGATGCTTGTTCTATTGCTTTATTAATATCTTCTTTAGTTGTTATATAATAATTTGATCTTACAACCTGACCGTTATATATCTTTTCATAATCAATTTTCGCTTTTGTTGTTGGTATTACACTGAGATTATGCTCTTCACAAATTAAATCTGATGTTTTTCTTAGCAGTGCATAGCTCGAATAATTATCGTAATATCTTTTCCCGTCTTTAAATGAAACTGAATTAATAACAATATGATTGTGGTAATGATTTGTATTTAAATGTGTACTTACAACGACTTCAAATCTATCTCCAAATAGCTCTTCTGCAAGCTCTACTCCAATTTTATGAGCTAGCTCTGGAGTCGTTTCTCCTTCTTTAAACGACTGTATTATATGAAACCCTTGTATTCCATCTTCTTTTAAATATTGCTTTTTCGTAATCATCATTTCCTCATATGCAGTTTCTTTTAAGCAATTAATTCCACTTACATAGTACTGTTTTTCAGTTTTATAATCTGCTCCCATATACTCTGATAAATTATGGATATTTTGATATGATAAACCATATAAATCATTTTTAGTTTTTTCTTCATTTGTAATATATGCTAATACTTTATCTAACCTTGATTGTATCTTCCAAATACATGTAACTGCCACTATTATTTCTTCCTATCTATTAAAAATTTTTCTTTTATTTCTAGCATAAATTTATTTAATTCTTTTGATGTTTTCTTATATTGTGGAACATCTATAAAGTTTAATGAATTTGCTTTTCTTGCTATTTGATTTACATTTACTGCTATTCCTCTTAGGTCTTTCATTGCATTATAAAATTCTTGATTTGGTTTTTCTTTTATCTCATAATTTAATATTATTTTTCTAAAATATTCTGACTCTGAAATATTTGCTTTAGCACACTTTTCTTTTAAAATTCTGTCTTCTTCTGAATTTAACCAAAAGTTCTTTTTTATTGTTCTTTCTCTCATATTTTACTTTTTCCTTTCTAATTTTAGGGTTTGGGATGTTCCCAATATTTGAACTTGTAGGGAGTACAAGTTCAGTGCTTGCTAGGACAATTTTTAAGTTCATTTTTGCGTATTATTCAATACACTTTTATTTTTTAATTGTCCTAAAACCATTTGTAAATATTCATTTACATCTTTTCCAAATGGTACTGCTCTATCTAATACTTTATATTGTGGAGCTAATACAATAGTTAGTGCTTTTGTTGCTAATCTTCCTGCTTTGTCATTATCTAAATGTAATATTACTTTAGATATATTTTTGTTTGTGGTTAAATACTCACTTATTGCTGTTGGTACTTTGCTTTCTGTTATTACTTTTGCGGGCTGATATACACCTGCCAATGAAAGCATATTGTATTTTTTATAGTCAATTCCTTTTAAGAGCAATAAAGAAGCAAATGACATTAAATCAATTGCTCCTTCAAATATGTGTAATTCATTGGATTGCTTGTTGTCTGCTATTCTAAATGAATAACTCTTATTACTTCCTGTTACATCATGCATAAATCTCGATGATGTTGTTGCTCTAATTCCTGCATATATTGGCTCTTTGTTTTCATTATAGCCTATCATTACTAGGTTATGCTTGTTGTCTTCATATACAAGTTCTCTAGCAATACATTCTTTTATTACCTCTTCACTAATCTTTCTATTTTTTAGGTATTTTATTATTATGTTATTATTAATATTGTGCGGTGGTAATACTAGCTTTGTCTGTCTGATTGTTGTTGCTTTTGTGTTTTGTTTTATAGTATCTTTTTCGTACATATTTATGTGCTCTAAATTCATTATATGGTTTGCCGCTTCTATAAATTTATAACCCTTAACTTGTATTAAATATTCTAAAGCTGTTTTTCCTCCTATACCTGCTGAAAACCAATTCCATAGTCCGTTACTAATTTTTAAACTGTCGTGTGTTTTGGTTGTATAGTTGTTTTGGTTTATATATACTAGTTCATTAGAGTCATATTTCTTTAGGTAGGTTAGTAAATCTAGTTGTTTAACTTTTTTTATTTGCTCTGGTGTTAGGTATAACATTGCATCACCTGCTCTTTCAATTATTATCTGTAATTTCAACCTTATCTTCATACTTATCAAATTCTTTATCTAACTTCACAATTAGTTCACGTATCTTTAATCTGATTTCTGTTGTTTCACTATCTTTAACTAAATAACATTTGTGTGCATACGAATTTCTATAATTATTTTTTATTTGATTCAATTCTTTTATTAATTTCTCATTGAAATTAATATGTTTTATATATTCAATATACTTCCCCATAGTTCCAGTGAAAAATTTATTTTTCTTCAAATCTTCACATATTTTGTCTTCATTTCGAAATTTTACATATATTTTCTTCATTAAATATAATTCTAAAGCTTTAAAATAATCTAATACAATTAAGGTGCTGTCAAATACAAATTCTTCCCTTTTTTCTTTATCCCTATCAACTGTTTTTTCAAACTCAATTTTTCCAGCTTCATTAAATAATTTATACATATATTCACTGCTACATATTGAATTTGATATTGTATTTATTCTTTTATCACTATTTTCATATTTTTGTATATATTTATCTGTTTCTATATCAAATTTTATTATTTTATCAGTTATTTCTTTATTCTCTTCAAAAAAGCTTAAAATATAAGCATAATCACTACTCATATTAAATAGATTAACACTTGCTAATCTTGCTTCATTTATAACAAATTTCCAAACATCTTTATTCTTTAAATTTCCTAAACATACTTCACTTATTTCATCTATTCTTGATTGGCAGTAATCTCTCATAATTTCTAATCTACCAATAAACTCTTTAATCATTTTATCGCTTTCATTTAAAAGTTTATCCACAGACCCCTCCATTTTCGTTATATTTTGTACATCTCTCATATCCACACGAATTCCATATAGAATCAAATATTGGTTTTAATACCTCTTCTGCTTTTTTATTCAAATCTTCAACATAAACATTATCTATATAAATAATATCCCTATCAATTTTTCCCAAAATATCAAAAAAAGATCGTGTTGGTATTGTGTATCCTTCTCCATTTATAATAGTACATTTTATAATTATTGGTGTTTCAATCCCAATATGGTTATAATATTTTTTCACATCTTCATAATCTTCTATTAATTTATTTGCTAAAAAATCTCCACATAAATAATTTAATACAATATTAGGATTAACATTAGTAAAGCTATAATTTTTTCTAAAGAAAACAGTAGTTGCTTTTTCTATGATACCATTATCTTTATATATAGCATATGCACTTTTATTATTTTCTTTATAATTCATTTTTACACCATTTATTGTTACTTGCCATGAGTAACCCAATCCAAATGCATCTGCATTTATACTTCTTAAATATTCTTTCATATCATGTATAGAAAACTTTTCTGCCCCAATATTTAATGATTCTTCTGGTATATAATGCACAACAAACACGGGCATTCCATCTATTAGTTTGTTATATTTATTACATGCTATCTCATAATATCTATTTTCTGTATATTCCTCTATTCTTCTTTCTAAAGTCAATCCAGAATTAAATGCTTCTCTAAGATCAGTAACATCCATTTCATATTTATTCATACTATTTCTTGCAAAGAATCTATTAGAGTTTTTAAATATTATTCTATGTGGAGCAATTGTACTTCTAGGAATTCTAATAATTAATATACATCTTCCATTTTGTAAGTCTAAAACTTTACACCTAATATTCAAAATCTTGGGTTGTATAGATTGTCTTATTAGCTCTTCTACGCTTCTAATTAAAATATCTTCATTTTCAAATTCAATTCCATTCATATTACAAGGTGTTTTTTCTTCATTATCTTCTTCTATTCCAAAAATAATATCTCCACCATATGAGTTAGCAAAAGATGATATATCTGCCAAAAATTCTTTTTTATTTTTATCGTTGTCTATGTGTAGCTCTTTTTTGTATTCTAAATTCCTATTTTCGCAGACTTTATTTTCTATTAATGTTTTTATATCGTTAATAGTTATTTCTTCAAAATTACCTTTTAACATACTTTACCTCCTTAAGCTTTTATTGCAATCATTAACTCATTATCTTGTACAGTTCTATTAGCATTTTCATATACAAATTTTGCTCCTGTAAAATAAACTTTATAATCCAAATCTTCTAAAATATTTCTGCTACATTTTAAGAATTTATCTACATCAGTTTCTTCCATATTCATTTTTACTCTTATTTCATAAAAGGAATATCGTATAATATTCTCATTCTCGTTAATTTTATTAGTTATATATTTATTGGTAAATTTAAATAATTCGTTATTTGTCATTTCTGCAACACTTTTCATTAGTTCACGTCCTTATTTATATAATTTGTTTATAAAAATACATTGTGTATAATTATTTGCTACTAAAATTATACACAATGTATTCATTTTTTTCCAGTATTAAATTTTTATTTTCATATTAATAGCCTAACTGCTACTATAAATCCTAATTTAAATGCCATCTTTTCAACATTTACTTCTAAATCTTCTTCTATTTCTAAAATTTCAATTATTTTTTCTATTTCCTCTTTGTTTAATGCTATTGGATTTTGTTTTTCAAATAGCAATTCTACATTTTTCCAATTATCTTTTATCTCTTTTACTTTTGCTTTCGCACTTTTGTATTCATCACTATTATATAACTTTTTTGCTTTATATCTTTCAAAATATTCTTCAAATTCTTGTTCTAAATTTTTAATAAACTTTTTTTCATAATCATTATTCATACCTTAAAACCTCACTTTCTTTTAATACAGAGATTTTAAAGTATCCTTTTTACTTAAGCAAATGTGCAATTTATTTTAATGAATACACCAATTCTCGTATTTTTTTAGCCTCTTCTTCCGTTATTCTTTTATTTATTTTTGCTAAACCTATTAATGCAAATATATTATCAAATGTTGCTATTCCAGATTTTCCATTTTCTTTTTTCCACAAATAAATATTAATCTCATCTTTAACATAATCTGGAATCTTCAATTTCACATCAAATATCATAATTATCAGCCCTTTCTTCTTCCGTTTTTTATCTGTTCTAGCCTTCAATTAATTAATTATAGCATACTTTTTGCTTCAATTCAATAAAGTAGTTCGACGAATTGAATATTTTCTTTATTTTTTCAATCTGCCAAAGTGGTTTTGATTTTTTCTTATATATAATTTCTTAAAGTTTTTATATTTAAGGAGTGTATTTATGAAATTATCAACTGCTATTAGAAAAAGGATTAAATATTATTTAAAACAAAATAATATGAAAGTTTGGGATTTATGCAAATCTACTGGTATTCCTTGCTCTACTATTTCAACTTTCATGAATGGAAAAACTGAATTAATAAAGCTTGATACTTTATTGCATATTTGTGAAGGATTTAATATCACTTTAGGCCAATTTTTTTCTGACTCAACATTTGATACTGCTGAACAAGAAAATAATAAAGACTAATAAATTTTCTTCTATTAGTACAATAATTTATCTGCAATTTAAATTTGGATATTTTTCTGATTTACATGGCTCAATATTTTCATCGCCAATTATTTCATAATCTTTTTTATCCAAATTTAAAGTTATATTTAATTCATTTAATCTCTTGCTTTTAATTTTTAATTCCTCTTCTTGAGGAAATTTTTTTTGACATTCTTGTTTTGCATTGCTTAACTGCTTTTTTATATTTTCTAATAATTCTTGTTGAACTACTAATTGTTTATTTAAACTATTAATTGCATTATCAATTCTAGTAATATTTCCATTTGCATCATTTCCTAGTGGTACTGTATATGCTAATTTATTTTTCAATTGTATTTGAAATAGATTTGAAAATTTATCAAAATTCAGACCAACTTCAAAACCTCTATATTTCCCTATTTGAATGGTATCTGCATTTGAAATTTGATTACACAATTTTAGAATTACATTTCCAGCTTTTTCTTTTTCCTTGTATATTACTTCCATAATTTCAATCTCAGCAAATTTTCCATTATTTGAAAATTTATTTGAATTATCTATATCTACTTTTATGTTTGCAATTAAATTGCTTATTCTATTAATTTCTTTTGGATAATATCCAACAATTTTATTTTCTAATTCATATATCTGGTTTGAAAAATTTTGTTTTAATAGTTTTAATTTTGTTACACTTGCATCTAGTTCAGTTTTTTCTAATATTAGTGGATTGCCTGCTGCTAATGCCTTTATTTCTGCATAGCTTAATATTGTTTCATCTATATCTTCGGCGAATCGCACTGGCATTTTTGAAGTCATTATTTGACTTATAAATTTTTGTTTATTCTCAATTAATTGATATGAATAACTATCAAATGATGATTCTGTGACATATCTGAAAATGTCTACTTCTTTATTTAAATTCCCCTGCCTTATTATTCTTCCACTTCTTTGCGTTAAATCGGCTGGTCTCCATGGACAGTCTAAATCGTGCAAAGCTATTAATTTGTTTTGCACATTCATTCCTGCTCCACATTTTGCAGTACTACCAATTAATACTCTTACAGTACCAGACCTAAGCTCTGCAAATAACTTTTTCTTTTTCGTTTCATTATTTGCATTATGAATAAATTCAATTTCTTGCTTTGGAATACCTTTTTCAATTAATACTCTTTTTAATTCATCATATACATTAAATTTATTACTTGGAGTTGATAAATCACAGAAAATGAGCTGAGTTAATTTTTGCTCTTTTGTGTTTTGCCATATGTTGTATACATTTTTAGCACATATTTCTATTTTCCCCTCCTTATTTTCTTGTAACTGCTCATTTATTAATCTTTGATCCAATGCTATTTTTCTTCCATCACTTGTTATTTTTAACATATTATCTATTTTGCTATCTACTTGATTATTTCTTATTTTATCCGCTCTTTCACCTAATTGTTTTATCATTTCTTTTTGAATTTCACTTGCTTTAACTAGTACATTATTATAATTTGCTTTTGGTACAGGTAGATTTAACATATCTGCTGTTTGAATATCTGCAATCTCTTTAAACATGTTCATTAGCTCTGGTATATTATGGAACTTGGCGAATCTAGTTTTTGCCCTATATCCAGTCCCCTCTGGTGCTAATTCTATTGATGTAACAGTTTCTCCAAATGCAGATGCCCAAGCATCAAAATTTTGCAAGTTTCTTTTTTCTAAATCACTATATTGCAAATATCGTTGCATTGTATATAGCTCTACCATGCTATTAGATATTGGTGTTCCTGTTGCAAAAACAATGCCTTTTCCTCCAGTAATTTCATCGAGATATCTACATTTCATAAATAAATCCGTGCTTTTCTGTGATTCTGTTTGTGTTATTCCTGCTACATTTTGCATTTTTGTATATAAAAACAAATTTTTATAATTATGAGCTTCATCTACAAATAACTTGTCACAACCAAGTTCCTCAAATGTTATTACATCATCTTTTTTAGCTTGATTATTTAATTTATTCAGCTTTTCCTCTAACATTTTCTTACTTTTTTCTAATTGTTTTATTGTAAATTTCTCACCATTATTTTCTTTTAACTGTGTTATACCTAATATAATTTCACTTATTTGCTTTTCAATAATGTCTTTCTGTCTATCTAGTGACATTGGTATTCTTTCAAATTGACTATGCCCTATTATTATTGCATCATAATCTCCTGTTGCTATTTTACTGCAGAACATCTTTCTGTTTTTCTTTTCAAAATCTTTTTTAGTTGCAACTAATAAGTTGGCACTTGGATACAATTGTAAAAATTCTCCCGCAAATTGCTCAATAATGTGATTTGGCACAACAAATAAAGACTTAGTACATAAACCAAGCCTTTTAGATTCCATTGCCGCAGCAACCATTTCATATGTTTTTCCTGCACCTACTTCATGTGCCAATAATGTATTTCCTCCATAGAGAATATGAGCTACTGCATTTACTTGATGTTTTCTTAATTTAATTTCATTATTCATTCCTTCAAATCTTAAATTACTTCCATCATATTCTCTGGGTCTTATTGAGTTAAACTTTTCATTATATATTTTTACTAAATCTGCTCTTCGCTCTGCATTTTTCCATATCCATTGCTCAAATTCATTTTTTATTAGCTCTTGTTTCATTTGTGCTATTGCAGTTTCTTTTTTATTTAATACTCTACTTTTAACACCGTCTTTTTCTATATTATCGTAAATTTTAACATTCCTTAAATTTAATGTATCCTCTATTATTTTATATGCATTTACCCTTTCAGTTCCATATGTGTTGTATGCCTTTATATTACCTCTATCATAACTTTTCCCGCTTATATTCCATTCAGATGTATATTCAGAAAATTTTACTTTTATATTATATTGAGCATATAGTGGTGTATCTAATAGTGTATACACAAATTCATTTATATACTTTGTTGGAATCCATGTTGCTCCTAATCTTATACCAATTTCAGATGCAGAAATTTCTTTTGGCATTACTTTTTCTAAATAATCTATATTAATTTGATATTCTTCATTATTTTGTACTGCTAATTTTGCAATTTTTAGTTTTTCTCTAACATTTCCAGATAAATATTCATCATTAGTTTGATACTCATTTTCAGTTAAAGGTACTTTAAATATTTCACCTTTTAGCTCTCGAATTATTGTTTCTTTTTCTTTGCCTGTTAGTTTTTCCATATACTCTAAATCAACTTTTGCTTTTTCAGATATCGACAATATTAATGCTTCATTTGATGTATTTACTTTTGTTACTACTTTATGAGGTTTTATTGTCCTTTTATAGAACATATCAGCTTTTTTTATTAGCTCTCCTTTTTCATTTACTTTCTCCAAAGAGCACAATAAATAGTAGCTACTATCTTCTCTAAATACTTTACTGTTTTCCTTACTTGTTATTAGACCATACTTAGTTATAAATTTGTCATAGATGTTATTTAAATTTTCTCGCTCTTGCTTAATATCGTCTTCAGGAAAATCGTCAGTTTGTAATTTTATTAATGCTCTTACACTTTGTCTTATTTTAATTAGCTCTATTATTCTATCTTTATTTTTTGATGTTAAATTTTGATGTATCATTTCATTATTCATTTTATAATAAACATCACCATTTATTATTGTGTATGAATAATTTCTTACATTAGCATCTTCAGGCAGTATTTTTATTTCATTATTGCTTTCTTCAATATCCATTGTTGGAATTACACTTATTGTTGCATTAATATTTTCTACTGCTTTTTCTAGTAATTGCTCCATTTGGCTTTCGTCTTTTAATACACAAGCTGTACTCATTCCAAATCTTGAAGAAACTGTTTGCATTTTTCCTATTATCATATTAGGATTATCTACAAAATACCTGTTCATCAAAATTCCATCTTCATTTCTAGCTAAGTCCACCCAATTTGGAAGTATATCTGTTTGCTCTGCTCTTTTTTGTAATATTATTATATCTGATGTAACTTTTGTCCCTGCATTGCTTTTAAATGCGTTATTGGGTAATCTTATAGCTCCAATTAAATCTGCACGCTTGGCTAGATAAGCTCTTACAGATGTATTTTCTTTATCCAATGTCCCCTTTGATGTAATAAATGCTATAATTCCTCCGTGGTTTAACTTTATCTAGCGTTTTTACGAAGAAGTAATCGTGTATTAAAAAATTATATTTCTTATACCTTTCATCATATAGTTTAAACTCTCCAAAAGGGACATTTCCAATTGCAATATCAAAAAAATTATCTTTAAAATTAACATTTTCATATCCATCTATTTGAATATTTGATTTTTGATATAATTGTTGTGCAATTTTTCCAGATACTTCATCTAGCTCTACTCCATATACTTTTGAACTTTCCATTTGTTTTGGTAACATACCAATAAAATTTCCTGTTCCACAAGATGGCTCTAATATATTTCCACTTTTAAATCCTGCATTTTCTAAAATTTTATAGATATATTTAATTATTAATGGTGATGTATAAAATGCAGTTAATGTTGAAGCTCTTGCCTTTGCATATTCTTCATCATCTAATAATGACTTCAATTCAAGATACTCATTACTCCAAGAGCTATTATTATTATCAAATACTTCTGATAAACCTCCCCAGCCAACATATAACGCAAGTTTTTCTTGCTCTTCTTCGTTTGCAAATCTATTCTCATTTTCACACTTTTTTAGAATCTTTATAGCTTCTATATTGTTTTTATATCGCTCTTTTGGTGTTCCATTTCCTAAACTCTCATTTTTTATATAATAATTTATTTTGTCTTGATTGCTAGTTTCAACTGGTACTTCATTTTTACTATATTCGTTATTTTCAGCTTTTATTTTCTCATTTAGTAAATTACCTAGGTCAGAAATAAAAGTTGTTAATTTTTGATTTAATTCGCTTCCAATATCATCTTCTGAATTTAGCACTTCTTGATAATACTCAATCTTCCTTCTTATTCCTTCAGAACTGCTTAGTGCTTCTTTAATATCTTCTATTCTTTGTTTTTCTTCAGCATACTCATCATTATCATCAATTGTTTTATTGTAAATATCAAATTCATTTTCAAATTCAAATATCCTTTCTTCTAATGGTGGTGCTTTTGGAATTTCAATATTACTTATTTCAAGCTCTTCATTTTCTTTGTTCAACCATTTTTCATATTCTGCTTTTTCATCTTCATTCAAATATTCGTTTTTTTGTACTAATACTTTTATTCTTTTTTCAATTTCATTCCAAGGTATTAATACTGAATAATCTTTGCTTTTATTGTATTTATATAATTTTATGCCTTTTGCATCGTGCATTTCTGAAAAGTTGCTATCTGTGTATGCAGAGCTACTTCCTCCTATTCCATATTCATTTTTTAGAAATTCAACATTTTCTTTTGCTGAAAAACCCTGTTCAAATTGCTTATTTATTCTAAATTTTCCATTTGTAAATAAACTTCCTGTTTGTATTGTTTTTGTTATCATTTCATCTGTAACATTAAAAGAGGAAGTATTGTCGACTTCCTCTTTTAATCCTTCTGTATTATTTAATTGTAAATTAGCTCTGCTATTATTGCTTCCTCCACTTGTGACTGTAAATTGTTCATCATTTGCACCCACATCATTTGATTTTGCTCTTTCATTGTTTCTGTTATCTGTTGCTCCTCCATTAATACTTTCATTGCTTGCTCCATTACTTGATTTGCCTGTTGATCTATTTCCATTAGATGTTCTGTTAGCTTGTCTTTCATTACCAATTCCTGATATAAAGCTTTCTTGTATTCCTTCAAATATTGTAGCCTCATCATAGCGAACTTGCCAAGTGCTACTGCTCTGTCTTTGTTTTCTAGTGCTATGTCTGGTATCATTATTTCTCCCTGTTTCGTGTATGTTATTTCCATAATCATCGCTCCTTTCAACTTCATTATTAAAATACACTATTTTGTTTGAATCTTCCAATGTGTTAATTAAATTTTTTTCATATTCTTTAACAGTTGACCTTATTAGTTTTAGCTCTTTTTCAGCTATATCACTTATTGAATTTCCTATTTGTGTTATATCTGAAAAGGTTTTAAATAGCTCTATTTCTTTAAAATCATTTTTTGAAAAATATTCATGTGGATTTATATTACATCTATTTAAAGCCATATAAGTCACACTATTATTTATTATTTTCATTAATATATCATCTATATTGTTTATTTTGTTATTGATAGATATTACTTTTTTTAGCTCTTCAACATATTCATTTATATTATTTTCTACCGCTTTGAATGATGCTGAATAAATAGCCTCAGCCAAATTATTTTTAGTTTCTAGCTCTCCATACTCATGCTCTAAATTTTGTATTATTAATTTATTATGCTCTGGTCTAACTTGCCATAAGTTATATGCTCTCATATGATATTGGTGTGTGTCTGATGAATCAAAAACATATTTTATATTTACATTTCCATCTTTGGATTCAAGTATTGCTATTCCTTTTGCATTTTTATTTATCCATCTCTTTGCACCATTATTCCATTGTTCAATAGATGCACAAGCTTTTGCTTCTGGTCTTTGCATAAATATACATAATTTTTCTGAAAAATTATATCCAAAATTCCATGTAGCAGAATTCAAAAAAGCCATCCAATTTTCTGGAGTTTCAGCTATTTCATATAGCATCTTTTCATATATTTCACTCATTATTTGAATTTTGTTTTGCAATTAATTATCCTCCTTTTGTTTTTGTCGCTCTTCCCTTATTTTCAATAAAACTTTATAGTAATCACACGCAGGAGTTATTGGTATCCTTTCTTCAATGAAATTAAGCATTTGAAATATGTTTTCAGATGCTTCTTTTGGAAAAAAACCAAATTTTACACATTCTTTTCCATTTTCATCTTCTTTTGGAATACTATATTTTAACAATTTTTCTTTTAATGTATTTGCTTCTGCACCTATTTGAGAATTATTTAATGCATTATAATTTAACAGCTCTACTAATTTATTAAAAGTATTTTTACTTAACTCCATTTGTATTGGTGGTCTTTTAGTTTGAAATGCCATTTTTTTCATCCCCTTTACTATTTGCTCTGCATAAAAACTTTGTAACAGTTTTATTTTTAAGAGCTTCTTTATATTCTAATATAATTATTTTTTCTATTGGTGTTAGATTTACTTTTGACACTTTCTCATATGTTAATTGCATTATAACTTTATCATCTGTAATTCCGCTTTTTCCCAATTTATTTAATGCTTTTATTATTTGTATTGTTGTTATATTTGTCATTATTTTCACTCCAATCAAAAAAAGCAATAGAAGTTAATCTACTGCTAAAATATAAAACCAGAGCAAGTATAACTGCTCTGGAACATATTGTTTTTTTAGGGACATTGATTATTCTCCACGAACTACCTCACCGTTTGGAAGAATCTTCCAATCTTTTCCTGATTCAGAAAAGTCTGAAATCTCAATTGCCTTCGCATTATCGATGATAGACATATCAATAGGCTTTGCAGTTGTGTTCGTTGTTGTGTTTTTCTTGTCCATTTTTTTACCTCCGCCATATATGGCTATAAAATTATTACAACAGATATATATCTGTATACTTTATATTTTACACTATTTTACATAATATTACAAGTACTTTACTTCCTGTTTTTTATCTTCATAAATACAAACGCTATTAATGATATTGTAAATAAAATTCCACATAATGCAGTTCTTCTTGTATCTCCTGTTTTTGGAGTATTTACTTTTGTATTTTCAAAGTTAAAATAGTATCCGTTTTCATCTTCTATTTTTATTTCGTTTATAAAAATTCCTTTATCGTTTATTTCAATTTTCACAATATCGTCTTTTTTTACATATCCATTTGGAGCAGTTATTTCTTTTACATAGTATGTTCCATATATAAGATTGTCAAAAGTCACTACCCCATTATTTTTACTTTCATATTCTTTTATTAAATTTTTGCAGTTCTCATCTGAATATAAACCAAATTTGAAATTTCTTTTTATTAGATTTTTTGTTTCACTATCTACTTTTCTTAGAGTTATGTTTGTTTTTATATAATCATCTTTCATTTCAATTTTTTGATTTTCTTTATTATCTGAAACAGTAAATGTTATTTCTTCAGCAATTTCATGTCCATATGGAGCTGTTATTTCTTTTAATGTATATGTTTCATTTTCTTTTAATCCAATTACCTTATGTGGCTCTTTTGTTGATGTCCACTTGTCAACTACATTTCCTTCTTTATCAATTACTTCTAGTGTAGCTCCTTCAAGCTCTTCTCCTGTTGTTATATCTGTTTTTGTTACTTCTACAATTTTATCTTTCATTGTAATTTTTTGTGAATCTGTTGTATTTTTTACTGTAAACTTTATATCTGTAGCAATTGTGTATCCATTTGGTGCAATTTCTTCTTTTAATATATATGTTTGGCCAACTGTTAAGCCTTCTATCTTGTGTGATTTTTTAGTTGATTTCCATTTATCAATTATGTTGTTATCTTTATCTAATATTGTTAAAGTAGCACCTTCTAATTCTTTTTCTCCTGTTATATCTGTTTTTGATATTTCAATTAATGTTGTGTCATTTTTTATTTCTTTATTTAACTCAAATACTTTATTTCCTTGTTCATCTTTAAAATTTAATTCATACTTTTTATTGCTTAATACTAAACCATTTATTGTTTTAGTTTCTTGTAATTCATATTTACCAATTGGTAACTTTTCAATATTAAGATTTCCTTTTGCATCAAGATTGTATTTACCAACTTCTTGATTATTTTTATATAATAGTTCATTATTCTTATAAATATCTTCTTTTGCAATTAATTTAAATTCTATACCACTTAAATCTTTAGAATTTAATACAGATTTATCTATGTCTTTTCTGTAATTAATAGTTTTATTTATTTTAACTTTTCCTAAATTATTTATTTTTAAACTTAATGAAGTTGCAATTGGTTCATTCCATTGTAAAGCATAAAGTTGATTTTGAACTCCTTCTTCAAAGGCAAAATAAATTGTTGAATCATAATCTTCTGTTCCTGATTTTATTAATCCTAGCTCTTTAAATGTTTGTTCTGTTATTGTGTATTCTTCAAGCTCTATATTATTATCTACTGTTATTGTTAAAGTGTTTTCTCCTTGATTATGTTGCACCCTAATCCCATCTATTGTTTTATCGATACTATAATAATCTTTCAAAACATTGTTTTCATCTGTTACTACCTTAGTTTCTCCTGCATTTATTTTTAATTGTGTTCCTGTAAATGATGGACTTTTTTTCATATTGTTTATTTGATTATTAATATTATTTTTAAATTCCTCATATTGAGCTTGAATTCCTCCATCTATAAATGTTGCATTAGATTGTCCTATTGTTTCCCATAAATATTGTTGAACAAATACATAATCCAATCTTGCACCATACATATCATCATTCATTATTGAGTCATCAACTACATAATCACCATATTTTGAATACCAACCTAGATAAGCTATTTTGCATGCTCTTTTCATTGTTTCATCTGTTGGTGTGTAGTACTCTCCGTTATATTTCAAGCCTGTTTTGAACGATGAATTGTGCTCTGCACAAAATACAGTATATTGTTTTTTTGTATTTGTATTTATCAATTTTCTTATCAAAAATCCATATTTACTATCAGAATTATCTGTTGAATATATTCTTGAGCCATACTGCCCTCCTGTAAATGTTCCTGTTCCACTTGATGCAAGTACTGGTTGTGCTAGTCCAAATATTGTTATTATTGCTCCTATTAATGCAATTATTTTTCTCATTGATTTTTTTATTATATTCATATTTTTCTCCTTCCAAAAATGTAAGTTATTATAATTACTTACTATTTATTTGTTATATATATTTCTTTTCAGCTAGTTATATATAGCTAGTATTTATTTAGGGGGATTGTAAGGGGGACTTTTGGTAATTGGTACTCCCTCATTTTCTTTCTCACTTATTTCACCAGACACTTTACATACAGAATATAAAACTATTCCCCATAAAATTAGTGCAACTGAACTTAATATTATAATTGTATTTATTACTCCCACTTTATCTCGCCTCTCTTTTTCTTTGTTTTAAATATTTGTTATAAAAACTTATTGCTTCAACAACATAATCTTCGATTTTTTCTTCGGTTAAACTTTTAGGCAATATTTTTCTTATTCTTTCATCATTAAATTTTATCTTCGGTATTTGATTTGGTTTTATTTGTGACATTGTATTATCTATATCCTCCTGTGTTAACATACCTGCTTGACTTAATTTCTTCAAATGTATTGCTTGTCCTAATGATGGAGTTGCATCATTACATTCCATTGCATCATAAAGTTTCGTTTGTTCTTCTTGAGTTAAATATGATATTTCCACTGCTGGGTTAAATGCAATTCTTTTTTCATCTACTTTTTCAAGTATTTCTGGAATTAACTTTGTTAATCGTATATATCTTCGTACTTGTGTCCCACTGTCGCCTTGATCTTCTCCTAATAATTGTGCTGATTCATTATTTTTCCCACCAAGTTGGTTGGAAGTTTCTTCTATTTTTCTTCCTTGATGTTTAATGGCATCTAATTTCATTTTGTATGAGTATGCTTTTTCACTTGGTAATATTTCCTCCCTCTGAATGTTGCTATCTACCATAAGTATTGTTGCTTCATCATCAGTTAAATTTTTTACAATACATTTTATTTCTTTTTTACCTGCTAATATTGATGCCATTTTCCTTCTATGACCACTTATCATTTCATATTTTCCATCGTCTTTTTTTCTTACTATTACTGGATAAATTACTCCCATTTCTTTTACACTTTGTACCATTGATTGCATTTTTTCATCGTTTTTAACTTTGTATGGGTGATTTGGAAAATCAGTAATTTGATCTATTGGAATTATTACTTCCTCTTCATTGTTTGTCATTACTACCTCCTCCTAAAATAAATCATAATCTTTTGCATAAAAGTAAATTAGAGCAATCAAATTATTACTGATTGCTCTTTGCTCTTTAATATTCAATTTTGTTTTTTTAGTAAGTTCTTCTTTTGTTAATTTTGCAAAATACTTTAGTTTTATAAAGTCATAATTCTTTTGTGGATAATTTATTCGATATTCGTCAATAAAGCAATTTAATACTTCTTGCCATAATGTAAGTCGTTTTATTGATTTATCGTCTTGAATTCTTATTACTTGGCTTTCTACTGAATTTCGATTTTGGTGTTCTCTTCGTAACCATCCCTTGCCACTTATTTTTACACAATCTATTACATCTTCTTTGTTTTGCTCTATTATTTGTTCTAAATCGTTGTAATTATATAATAGAAAAGTTATTTCATTTATGGCCTTCTTTGGTATTGCTGGTACTTCATTTGTAGTTATCATTGCTTTCCTTCTTTCATTTAGTTTGCCCTTTTATTGAGCGATGTACTTTTAGAGCAAAAAAAGCAAACATTTCTGTTTGCTTTTTTGACTATGTATTTATTTTTCTAAAGCTGTAATATATTTCATTAGAACTTCATCTATGAAATCTGTTGAAACTTGACTTTTTATTGATTCATTTCGCAATTCGTTTAGTGCTTTTATTACAATTCTGATTTCGTAGTTATCTAATTTTATTTTCTTGGTTTTCATTTTACATCACCCTTATACATTATATCATAAAAATATTATATATCATTTGTACTTTTTATTTGTTACATAACTGTCGTCAAGTTATACTTCTTTAGGTAATACATCTTCTATATATTTTTCAATTTCATTTGTACAATCTAATATATCTGCATTTTCATTCTTATCATATTCTATTTCAACTAATTTGTCGTTTAATCTTTTATATTTCATATTTTTTTACTCCTTTATATAAATATTCTTCTTACACGAATTTTACACGAATTGGGTCACAAACTTTTTTTATCTGTTTAGTTTTATTTAATTTTTTTAGTATTGTTTCGTCATTTTTTATCAAACTATATAACACTAAAGGAGGCTAAAAAAGCCTAAAAATCGCCATTCTTGACTATAATCATTCTATGACACAAAATACTCAACACTATTTCCGAGGGAAAAACTCTTTGAATTCGCTATATAATTGTCCAGCTAGTGTTTTATTATGAGCTAATATTAGTGTTGGCTTTTGAACTTTTTGTATTATATTTGCCATTGTGAAAGTTTTTCCAGAGCCTGTAACTCCTAGAAGCGTCTGGAATTTCTTTCCTTCTTGTATTCCTTTTGATAGATATTCTATTGCCTGTGGTTGATCACCTGTTGGCTTATAATTTGATACTAATTTGAACATATTTCCTCCTTTTGTGACCCTAAAAAGTGATTACTATCAACCGAACAATTTCGTGTAATTATACGAACAAATTCGTGTAAGCTGTCTTTTTATATTAAAAATTGTATACATAATTTGCCTGTACACGAATTGGGTCACAAACTTTATTTTTTAAACTGAATAGTACTAAATAAAGTTATATAAACTTAAATAAATATAATATATTTATAACATCTTTAAAACAAAAAAACAAGATAGTTCGAGCGCATCGTAAAGTTTACATAGCCTTTCCGATGCGCTCTCAATTAAGTTTATATGACCTATACTAATTTATAAGTTTTTCTTATACATTTTTCTTACAACATTCACTATTTCTTTTCTACTAACCAATTCATCTGTTTTGGCTTTTAAATCTTTAAACTCATATCCTACTGCATCATAAATAACTTTAGCAGTTTTCTCATCTCTAGCAATAATAACACTATAACCATTGATAATATCCATACAATTTACAGATATATAATCAACATTATTTTCTACACAAACCCTATCAAGTATTTTTCTGATATCATTTTCATATTTGTCCAAAAAATTTTCTACATTAGCAATCTCAAGTTGTCCAATTGACCATGAAATAGTCATAAATTGATCTTTGGACTCAACTTCCATTTCAATCCTTAAATTGTCACCTATTTGAGATTTTTTAATAAATATTTCTGTTGTGATTTCATCTGTTATTTTTGGTACTTTACTTTTTAGCCATTTAGCCATTTCAATATCTCTTTGACTTGTTAATTTAATTTTTAGATTCATAGTGTTTGATATGATTCCGTAATACAATAAAATGGCTGATTCTTTTGAAATATCTATATCTTCGTTTTTAAATCTTTCTGCTACCAATGTAGCTGCTGCCCCAATTGGTTCTATTTGCGTTTTTATATTAGGATTTTCTGCTAGCCAACTTTCTTTGTTGTGATGATCTATAACTTCAACAATATTTTCTGGTTTTATATTTTTTGAAATTTTTGATAAGTAATTTGTATCTACTAAAACAATTTTATCGTCATTTTCGATTTTTGCAATATTGTTTAGGTTTATATTAAACGTCTTTAATACAATTTCTGCTTCCTTCTTCATTGTTCCTTCAAAATAATATTCAGCATTTTCATTCTTTTTTCTTAGAAATTCTGTATATGCATACATTAATGATATTCCATCCATATCTGGATTGATATATGTTGTTACTACTTTTCTCATCTTTCCCCTCCTTAAAACATTTTTACGTTTTACCTTAATATCGGCAATAAATCTTCCTTTAGATTTTATTTTCCAATTCTTTAAACACAAGTGCTTTAAGTTTTTGAATTTTTGTTTTAAAGTCTTTTTCGACTGGAATAAAATGAAAATTTGCATGTTTGCTCCATGTTTCAATGGTTTTATGCTCTTGTATTCTCGCTTGTTCCGGGCTAGAAAATCTGTACTGATTAGTTGATTTATCGTAAAATTCAGCATTTCCAACTGAAGTACTTTGCATATGAAATACAGCATCATATCTATCTAAAATATCTTTTTCACTTAATCGATGAATATCTAATATTTCTTTAAATTCATCATCTGACAAATATACTTTACCATCCAGAAGACCTCTATCTAAAAGTAATATCATTTCTTGTCCACTTTTTTCCATAACATTTTTATATAAATTTTCTTTAAAAATTTGCATTTCAAAAATAGCTCTTTGAAAATCAATTTTTGATACAGTGCCTTCTGAACATATGAACCCATTTTGTCTCATTTCTGTTGCAAGCTCTGGAATAGTAATAGCTTTGTAATCTGAATCTGATAGAATTCTTTTTAGTTCTTTCACTCCTTCACTTTTTCCAGAGCAAGGCCCCCCTGTTAAAACTATAATCTTAATATTATTTTTATTCATTTTCATTCTTACAATCTCTTCTTTCAAATATTTCAGGCAATAATTCCTTAATCGTACAACATCTATCCTCGGCAACCATGACCTTTGTTTTTAAATTATTACGATTTAGCATACGTATCAATTCCCTACATTTCCCACAAGGAGAGTATATACACCCTTTGACAGAATACGAAACAATTTTTTTTATCTCACTTTCCCCATGTTTTAGCATATCTAATATTGCTGCTTGTTCAGCACAATTTCCAAGTGCACATTTTGAATTTATATTAATTCCGCTATAAATATTTCCTTTTTCACTCATTAGAGCACATGTCACATGTCCACAATATGCATATTCACTCAAAACTCTTTTTTGTGCATATTTCTTAGCTTCGTCTAATAATTTTCTAAAATCTTCGTCCATATTTATTCCTTTCATCTAAATTCCGATTTTATTGGTATGCCTATCAAATTAACCAATAAAGCAATCCCCCATATAATGTATATAAATGGAAAAATAATCATATACATAAATGACCAGAATATATCCTTTATTTTATTGTCAGTTAAAGCATAGGCAATACTTAGAATAATAAATATTCCACATAATATATTCATTCTAATGCAATAATATATAAGTATATAAATAGGTACCCATAAAAGATTAAACGAGAATGCGTGTAAAAGAATGTATGGTAATACTTTGTTTTTTCTATTAAAAATAATTGTTTCAGCTAATCCCTTTGCCCACCTTATCCTTTGTTTTATAAGTAATAAAATGTTTCCCTTTGGTCTTTCATATCCAAGCACGTCCTTTACAAAATAAATTGGTAAATTATATTCTCTTACAACTGCTCCAATCATCAAATCATCATATACAGTATCAATATCTGGTAAATTCTTAAAAAAATACTGTTTGTTTATCATAAAAATTTGTCCTGGCAGACTTATTCCTAACTTTATATTCCATAAAAAAGGTCTTATATAATTATGTGAAAGGTTTTTATCGATATTTATCAGCTTAGGAACAAATCCTTTAATTTTTCTAGCTTTTACTTTTCCCCATGCTATACTATACTCTCTATTAACGCAATCTGTAATGAATTTTATTATATTTGCCCTATCAATTATAATATCATTATCGAAACATAATATATCATTATATTTTGCTTCTTTTAATAATAATTTTATTCTTCTATATTTTGTCATTTGTGGAGTTACAATGTTTCTATATGATTTATTTTTAATATCATAGTCGCTAAATACTATTACTTCGATATCATTGAAATTGTTTTCCAAGAAGTGTATAACATCATAAATCTCTTTACTATCTTTTTCATTATTACTTATAAATGTTGCAATAGTTATACCTTTCGTTATCATTACCCCCATTCGAACTTTCATTTTCTATTAAAATATCTGATAGCTCAATTTGTGCATTAATATTATCTATAGTATGATTACTATCGACAAACACAATTTTCTTATTATTGCAAATTGTTTTGTTTAATAATTCAATACCGTGATACATCGGTATCTTTGTATCATATGTAGATAAAACAACATCCATATTATCAATATTTAGCATACAATTTTTTGGAGAAAACTCCCATTGGTTGCTCAGGTCAAAACCTTTTTCCTCTGATAGAATTTTTCTAGACGAAAACGGATTTATAAGTGTTATTCTTTTTGGTTTATTTTCCTTTGCATAATTTGCACTGTAATATAGTAATGCTGCACCCAGACTTATTCCTATCCACCAATCTGCATTATTGTCTGAAACTTGTTTCCATTTATTTGGCAAAAGTTCTCCTTCATCATATTTTATATTAATATACTCAATCTTAAATCCTGCTTTTATCAATTCGTTTCTAAAATTTTCTAATATTTTTAAATTCTGACCTCTACCAGCCCAAAATAATATTTTTTTCATTATAACAAACCTTCATATACTTCATTTGCCAAACTATTCCTTAAAACTCCTGCATCAAAGAATGGCTTATAATTGTATTTATGATATAATTCAGATGCATACCTATATAATTCTAATATATACTCTTCATCTATTCTTCCTAATCTCTTTCCTATTACAGAGCCAACCTCTGCATGATAGATGTTTGCACCTGGAACAATACCGTGCTCAGCCATAAACTTAAATCCAGCTTTCATATCCTCTAATGGAACAAGTCCTGCAACAAAATTACACCACACTTTTCCGTCTCCATATATATCTCTTAAATAAAGAAGAGATTCCACTACATTATCAAAACCTACATATTTTTCTTTTCCTGGACAAATTTTCTCAAAATTACTTTTTGGCCAAACTTCCATATTAAAACTCGGATTTTCTACACCAATGTCGTACAATTCTTTAAGTTTACTTATTGTTTTAGGAGGCATCATTGCAACATTTCCTTTTATTTTTCCATTCCATTTTAATTTATCTTTTACTGCTTTAATTACCTCCATATGTTTATCAAACTCTTCATCTGTATTTAAATGTGAACCTCCTGTTATTATTATGTAATTATAATCATCATACTTTGTTGCAAATTCACAAACCTCTGCTAATTCATCTGGGGATTTTATTATTTCAACGGGGTCGTCTCTTCTTACCGCATTCTTAACAGAACAGAATTTACAAGGTAAACCAACATTATGAAATTCACAACCTGAAAAAATATTTATATTCATACAATTAAGTCCATATAGCTGTGCCAATTTTTTAGTAGGTGTTCCTTTGCTAGTTTTATAATCCCAAAAATTTGGTCTTGGTATAAAAGTAAATTCTGATAAGTATTCTTTCTCATTCTTTATGTACAACTTATCATTTTCTAAAACTAATGTTAATGGTGAATCTGGTCTAATATGTAATTTTGAAACTATACCTCCAGGTAATAATACCTCTGATGGTGTTAATCTATTTTTATCTACCTCCCAATTTCCATTGTCATATGCATAATGTTCTTCTTTAAATAAACTTTGATATTTTTCAAAGATTTCTGGGTTATCTTTTACACCATAAACTAGTAATTTTAGTTTCGCATTTGCACTATTTTTTCTTTCGTCTTTTCTTGCAATAAATTCTTCTACATTTTTGTCCATTATAATTCTCCCTTCCATTAATTATTTATTTAAAATACATTTAATCATGTATTTTAAAATCTTAAATTAAATAAGTATTATCTTTCCTCATGCTCTTCCTCCATTTTTTTCTCACTATTCGGGTCGTATTCGCTAGTATATTTTTCTACTTTTGATAATACTGTGTTATCAAATCTTTTATCAAAGCATAAATCTTTTCCTAGCCAATCTGGTTTAATAAATGTCCTTGCGGTTTCTATATCTGGGAATTCAACTTCCGCAAATACTAATCCTTCTAGATTCCCATGAAAAACATCCAACTCAACAATTAATCCATTATTAATTGGTATTATATATCTATCTTTCTTTATCAAAAAATTTTCGATTTTCCCTAATAAGATATTATAGTTTTCTTCTGTTAGAGGCATTGTATATTCAATATTTTGTATTGCATCTTTTTCTTCTAACCCTTTTTGTTTCCATTTGTAGTTAAGTGTATATTCATTGTTTGCTTTTCTTATTCTCACTGTTGGCTTTATGCATAAATATCCTTGCTCTATTTCCTCACATTCATAATTTTCTAATTTTTTTGGCATTCTTAATACTGCAAATTTTCTTTCGATTTCCATAATAAAACCTCCTATTTTTAAATTTATATAATAAAATAAAATTATTATTGAATAGAATATTATCTTTCAAAATCATATTCTTTTTCATCCAAGTATTTACAAACTTCTCGAAAAACATGTTCTGCATCTTTATCAGATGTATCTATATTAACCCAATCTATATTAATTCTTCTTTGGATTTTATCTAAAAACCATCTGTATCTCTGATTTCTCTCTATAGTAATATCATCAAAATCATCTGATTTTCTTCTTTCAATTCTATCTATTCTTTTTTCAAAGTCACATGATAAGCATATTATACCATCTGGCTTATAAAACCCTGAACATATTTCATCTTGTATCTTACATACATCTTCATATGTAAAAATTTTATCTGCATACGCAGCTGCTAGAGTACTTATCCAATATCGCACTAATATTGAATTTTGATCTGAATTTCTAACTTTTTTACTACATATCGCACCATACTCTAAAAATTTTTTTACCCTTTGTTTTCCATTATATTTTTTGGCATCTCTGTTTAGTTGTACAATATCTTCTTCATTAGTAATAATCCTAAATCCATATTTCTTTTGTAGTTTTAAGGCTAACGTATCCTTACCAGTACCATTATCACCTTCAATAACAAAAAAACTCATTTTTTTCAAATCCTTTCTTCGCCAAAAATCAAAAGGCTTTTATATCAATAACCTATTTTATAGCCTAAATCATTTTACATATAGATTATAATGTTATTTTTTAGTTTTTGTCAATATTAATTCCACTTTCTTTCGGTTTTTGTACGAATTTTTATATAAAATATCGAATTTTGTCATTTTTACATTTATTGAATATTTCTTAATTATATTGAAAATACTAGAATTATAAAATATAATCAAACATTATTCCGACATTGTTCGTATGTAAGTTCATTTTTGTTTTTAAAATAATGTTGTATATTATAAAAGGTGATTAAATGAATAATAAAAAATCTGAACAAAACGTAAATTATGGTCAAAAGTTAAAAAAAGCCAGAGAAGCATTGGGACTAACACAAGAAAAAGTTGCTGAATATTTAGGCTTAGGTCCTAGATATATAAGTGACATTGAACGTAATAAAACAAAAGGAAGTATTGATACATTAATAAAACTTTGCAATATTTACAATATAACTCCCAATGATTTATTAAGTGAATATATATACTTCGATATCGAAAAGAGCAATATAGAATTAGCTGCATTTTATTCATTATCTGTAGAAAATCAGCAAATGATTCTAGATTTAATAAGTTTTTTCAATCAAAAGGAAAAACATAATAAGTAGAATTTGTATTGTTTTATTGATTAATATAATGTAGAATTTCCGACTTAACCTATTAATAAATCATTACTAAAAGATATTTATTATATACTATTATTTATTAGATAATAAAC
>ERZ791746.477-NODE-477-length-35501-cov-13.114484_pt1 | contig 35501 bp, 33 predicted proteins | sample MGYA00510038_ERZ791746 | MGnify/ENA primary metagenome ERZ791746 (study PRJEB30046, sample SAMN00792018) | human gut metagenome | study: EMG produced TPA metagenomics assembly of the A metagenome-wide association study of gut microbiota in type 2...
CTGTGAGGATACACCCGTACCCATGCCGAACACGGTAGTTAAGCTCACAAACGCTGAAAGTACTTGGCTGGAAACGGCCTGGGAGGATAAGAAGCTGCTGATTAAGGAAAAGCCTTGACCGATTTGGTCAGGGCTTTTTGGTTTATATCAACACTTATACTTTTACCTGTAGTATGTTGTTGTATGGCAAGATTATTCTATTACCTTCGGTCTTTTTCAATACATTCGTTTTTTGCTTACCGTATGGCTTTCAAATTAAAGTCAGTACTTTTTCCCTTTGCGGGGCTCTCGTGTCGCTTATTCTATATCGCTCTAGTGAAAAGCGGAAGCATCGCTAATTGGAATTAAAAAGAAGAGCCTTTTGGGGGCTCTCCTTTTTAATTTTAAAATTGGAATTCGTAGCCCAGCATGAAGTTCCTTCCCTGCGCGATGTAAGCGTAGGTGGTTTCATTGGGGGCGGTGGCAGTGGTGTAATCATCCCGGTCAAGTACATTGTTGATGTGAAGGAAGATACGATGTGCTTCGCCTGGTTTATAGGAAATATCCAGATCAGTGAAAAGCGCCGGCTTTACTTTTGTTTTTCCATCATCCTCTTTATTGTAGCGGCAACCCAGATAGTTGGCAGTGAGGGAACTGCTCCATTTGTCTTTGTGATAGTTAATACCGGAAGTGAATTGGATACGGTTATTGGTATGTATCCAACCGCCGGCCATTCCATTTTCATCCACTGTTCTTTCCTGCGGGTTGCTGTAAGAAATTCCCCAGGTGCTGTTCCAGTTTTCGTTGTGACGGATTTCAGCGGAAAGTTCAATACCTGTATTTTTGCTGTCCGTATTAATATACTGCATATCGCCGGTGAGCGGTGATACCCCTTTGATGCTCTGGATGGAGTCTTTAATGTCATAGTGGAAGATGGCCGCACGCCAGGAAATATTGCCCCGGTTCAGTTTATAGCCCATTTCATAGTGGGTGCCGTGTTCCGGTTTCAAATCTAGGCTGGGGAGCATGGCAGCGCCGCCGAACAGTTTTGTCAGTTCGGGGAGGCGGAAGGATTTTCCTGCTTTTGCATAGAAGGACGCATTGTCGTTCAGCTTTCTGAGGTATTGGATTTCCGGAGTAAATTTATTCTGATTTTTCTGGACAGAATCGGTGACCGTACCATCAGTCATATTGGTGGAAGAACCGTCAGCTCGGCGTACGAAGGTTTCCCGGGCATTGAAGATGAGGCGGTCCCTTTCATTCATCTTCCAGTTATAGGAAGTATAGAGGGAGTATACATCTCTTTCATAAGCCCCTTTCTTTGGTGGCTGGGCAGGGCGGGATCCCATCTTTTTGGTACCTGCAGACTTTATATCCAGGTCTTCCCGGTTAAAGGAGGCACCGATGAGGAACTTGTTCTCTCCGGCGAGATCAAATTCTTTCTGAATATTCAGATTGGTACTGTGAGATTTACGCCAGCTGTAGAGACCAGATTCAGAAATCGCGCCGGTCTTTTTATTATAGGTGTCCTGATCGTAATTCCTTTCCTGCGTGCCATAGGAAGCAAAAGCGGTGAGGCCGTCATGATCATCATAATTCAGCAGGAATGTATTATTGTGGTCTTCATATTTCTTTGCCTGATAGAGGCCGCCTTTATAAGAATCATCAGAAAGGGTGGCGGTGTTCTTGGTGTGAACATAATTATGGCTGAATTTCAATTTGTCTGTCAGTTGATAATTCCAGTATACGCCCCGGTCCTGACCTTCTTTATAGTTATACCAGCGGTTAGATGTTTTTTTCATGGCAGTCACGAGGACCGTACTGGTGGCGTGATTGATAGCGCCCCGGTTTTCCGCATAGGCAGAAATATTGAACCGGTCGGTACCAGCGGTGACTGCGTATCTCTGGCGGTCATAATTGCCTGCAGAAACCTTTACGCTGTTTTTCAGATGAGAGCGGGTAATAATATTGATCACCCCGCCGGTGGCTTCTGAGCCGTAAAGGACAGAACCGCCGCCTCTTACGATTTCGATGTGGTCAATGGCTTCGGCACCGATATCTTCCAGATTGTACTTGCCGTCCTGGTTTATCGGTACCCCATCTACCAGAACCAGAGTCCCCTTGTCTACACCGCGAATATTGATTTTACTTGTCATGGAACCCATGCTGACTCCGTTTGGAAGCTGGGTGCTGGCAAATACGCCCAATGTATTCCTTAATACTTCGAAGGCATTTCCACCACCGGTCTGTTCGATCTTCTCACGGCTGACGACTTCTACAGAAGCCGGCGTATCCAGATCGTGGCTGGCTACACGCTGTGCCGTCACCGTTACTGGATTCAAATCATACACGTTGGCGGCATAGGTGGTTGAACAGAGTGAACAAATCCCCAAAGATGCCAGAATTAAAGCCTGAACCTTTTTCTTCATTACAATCCCTACTCTCCTCTAAAAAAAAAACACTGAATTTTAAAATTCAGTAGAATTATTTTAATTATAATTTAAATATTGAATGGCGTCAAGGCTTGGGATGGTGGAGGCGGTGCATAAATGGGAAGTGCCGCTGATTTATATAGAAAACTTCTCCTCTTTAGAGAGGGGAGGACTGTATCAGCGGTACGCAGTAAACTGATTTTGCAGGGAGCCATAGGCGACTGGGAACCAGTGAGTCCCTTTCCCCTCGGGGGTGGGGTGCCTGATAGGGTGGATGGAAATAAAGGTGGTGGGTCGGGCGTAAGTTGATCGGCCAGCCGCCAAAGGGAAAGCTTTTTGGTGTGCAGTATAAGAGCTAACTTGCGGCTGGCGTGCAGGTCCTCTGTAGGACCTGCACACTTTTTCTGTATATCAAAGCGCCTTCCTTTTGTGCCTGACATGTGGGTGTTATGCACAGCGGCGTGAGGTAGATCAGTGGTTTCGCCGCAGATAAACACCGTGTGTTTATCTGTCTTAAAGTGAGTTAATCGCAACCATGCAGCCCCTTGGAGAAGGGGCGCGGCAAAGCCGCAGGATGGATTGCCGCGAAGCGGAAGTTTCCCTGTAAGCAGTAAGCTGATAGCTGTTAGCGGATAGCCGTTTTTTGGCCTGTTCAAGAGATTGGTGTGGAAGATGATGCTATCATCAGAACCGATGACTCTCTTTTAGTCCCGGTGCCATTGATGGTACAATGGATGTGTAGTTTTCCGTTTATTGTGCTTTCGGAAGAAAGGATACCTATGGAATTACGGTATACCGTGACTGCGCCCCATGAGGGGCAGCAGCTCAAGGGATTTGTGAAGGGACGAAGGGAGCTGTCTTCTTCGCTCTGGAAGAAGATCAAATGGACCGGAGAGACCCTGGTCAATGGGGAAATTGTCCATAATGCCCGCCTGGTACTCCATGAGGGGGATGAGATTCTTTTCCGGTGGTCCGAAGACAACGATATCGTGCCTTCCGATATTCCCCTTTCCATCGTTTATGAGGACCCGGACATTCTGGTGGTGAATAAGGGACCGGGCATGATTATTCATCCCACGTCCCGGGAGGCCCATGATACTCTTGTGAATGCGGTGGCCGGATACTTTCAACGTACTGGCGAAGAAGCAGGCATCCACCCGGTGTATCGGCTGGATCGAAATACTACAGGCCTGGTGGTGGTAGCGAAATCGGCCATTGGGCAGTATGGCCTTTCTAAAAGCCATGATTCCATATATCGGGAGTACCTGGCTCTTGTGGAAGGGGTGGTGGAACCGTCTAAGGGGACCATTGAGCTTCCCATAGGACGGAAACCGGGGAGCATCGTGGAGTGGATGGTCCGGGAAGATGGGAAATGGGCGGGGACAGAGTACCGTGTATTGGCCTCTACTCCCCAAGTAAGTCTACTGCGGATTCATTTACTCTCCGGCAGGACTCATCAGATTCGTGTCCATTTCTCTTATTTGGGCCATCCTCTCCTGGGGGATGATCTATATGGGGGATCTCTGTCAGAAATCGGCAGGCAGGCTCTCCATGCCTTTTCTCTTTCTTTTACCCATCCCCTTACTGGAAAGGCCATGCATTTTACAGCGCCCATGCCGAAAGATATGGAAACCCTGGTCCGCAGGTTCTGGGGTTCGTTGGATATGATCAAGGAGGATACAGAAAATGATTGAAACGAAGGAGGGTATTGCTTTTCTTACATTTTCTATCTTTAGTGGATTTCCATTAAAAGCAGCTGTTTCCTGCAGGACCGGCGGTGTAAGCCGGTACCCTTTTACGAGTCTGAATATGGGGCTTCATGTGGGAGACTGCGTGGAAGATGTGCTTGAAAACAGGAGACGTTATTTCCATGCCCTTGGAATAGAGGCGGAACGGCTGATCAATTGCTGCCAGGTACATGGTACCCATCTGGAAAAAGTATCAGAAAAGGACTGCGGCCGCGGGGCATTGTCGTTGGATACAGCCATTCCAGATACCGATGGTCTGGTTACGGGAGACTTTGGAGTGCCGCTTACCATGAATTATGCGGACTGTACGCCCCTCTTTTTCTATGACCCGCTGAAAAAGGTGGCCGCCCTTTCCCATGGTGGATGGCGGGGAACTGCCGGAAATATTGTGGGAAAAACGGTGGATTTCATGGTTCAATCCTTTGGCTGCCACCGGGAAGATATACTGGGAGCCATCGGACCGGCTATCGGCCTGTCAAACTTTGAGGTAGGAGAAGAGGTCATTGATGCCATGAGGCTGCTTTTTAAGGAAGAGGAATTTTCCAGGCTTTATAGGCAAAAGCAAAATGGAAAATACCTTTTTGCGCTGGCTGACGCCAACTACGTCCTTATGAAGAAAGCAGGGCTCATGGAAGAACATATCGAAGACTGCCATATAGATACATGGGAAAGGAATGATCTTTTTTATTCCTACCGCAGGGAGAAAGGACAGACCGGGCGACACATGGCTGTGCTTATGATGGAACCATGAAAAAATCCATTGCCATTGTTACCGGCGCCTCTTCAGGATTGGGTATGGAATTCGTGAAAGAACTCTCTCTTCAACGTAATATAGATGAAATATGGATACTTGCCAGGAGGAGAAAAAATCTGGAAACCCTGGCAGAGCGTATTCCCAAAGTTATTCGTATTCTTTCCGGGGACCTGCTCGAGGAGGATACTTTTGAGAAGCTGGACAGGGCGCTTCAGCAGGAGAGACCGGTTATTGCTTTTCTGGTGAATAATGCGGGCCGGGGAAAACATATTTCCTTTGAAAATGAATCGGAAAAAGATGTCGTAGATATGATGCGGCTTGATATGGAGGCCCCCGTGAAAATGGCCAAGCATTGCCTGCCCTTTATGGATAGCGGGTCCCACATCCTGAATGTTTCTTCTGCGGCTGCTTTTGTACCGCTTCCGGGGCTTTCTATTTACAGCGCTTCCAAAAGCTTTCTCCTTTCTTTCAGCTGGTCTTTGGGAAAAGAATTAACCGAAAGACATATCACCGTAACAGCCCTCTGTCCTTACTGGATAGGGGACACGGAATTCATGGAAAAGGCAGGTGTAGAAAATCATCCGGCGGGGTTCCTTACGGCCGCCGGGACTGCGAAAGCAGCGCTTCGGGACTGCTGCCGAGGCAGGAGCCTTTCCATTCCCGGGGTTATGGGAAAATTGACCTTTCTGGGAGGCCGTTTCCTCCCGCTCTCTTTCCTCCTGTTCATGAAAAAGATATTCCATGCATGAAATAAGAAAATTCCTGTTTCCAATTGTGGAAACAGGAATTTTTTATTGCAGTGTATTTCTTCCAAACAGGGGATGTGTGGTCTGCCGAAGGCTTCGTTTTTCTATGATTTCCAGCGCTTTTTCCATGGGAATGTCTTCCCGGCTCCCATTATGCTCATAGACAAGTACGGGGGAAGAGGACCCCAGTTCGCTGCCCGGCAGGTATACATATTCCTTTGTCCGGTTATCACCATAAATGAAGCCGGCCAAAAGCCGACTCTCTACCAGTTTATGCATGGGGATCCTCCAGGTCACAAATGAAATGGGGCTTGAAATCCAGATAATCGGCGGAGGTCAGATGGAGACGGATACCGTCCAGTTCTTCCGGCAGATTGACGAAATTGGGGGCTCCATGGATGTGGCCATAAATGCAGTCCGTCACGTGATGGGCTTTCATGATTTCCAGCATATGGTTTGGCCTTTTCATTTCATCAAAGGGAGGATAATGAAGGACGGCCATAATACGGGGAGCACCCATTTTCTCAGCCAGTTTCAAGGAACGCTCCAATCGGCCTTCTTCCCGGGCGATAATCGGTTTGTCTGCCTCTGTGAGCTTCGGGGAAGTCTCAGAAATCCAACCTCTTGTTCCCGCCAGGGCTACGCCGCCCACATTGATGGCGGAATTGAAAAGGAACTCGAAGGCTCCGTCGGTCATACGGGTCATTTTCGTCACCGTATCCCACCAGTAGTCATGGTTTCCGCGGCCCACGATTTTGCGGCCCGGCAGGGTTCCCAGCATCTTCAGGTCAGAAATGGCATCGCTCATATTCATGGCCCAGGACAGGTCACCGGCTATGATGACCACATCGTCTTCATGAATCGTATCGAGCCAGGCGTTAATAATTTTTTCTCTATGATTTTTCCAGTGATCCCCAAAAATATCCATGGGTTTCGTGGGGGGATCTCCGGACAGGTGAAAATCGCTGAATGCGTATAATTTCATCGAATTGCGGGTTCTCCAAAATATTTATCCGATGCCAGCATATCCATCATCCGCTTCTGGCTGGCCCTGTCCATGACGTGGGTAATGCGGTATCCCATGTACAGGGGACTTGCCGAATAACGGGGGAATATCTTGGCATTGATATGATGTTTAACATGATAAAAGAAAATATTATAGCTGGTACAGGGCAGGGGAAAATCATTCAGTACGAACCGGGCCAGCTTCTGGATGGTATCTGCGAATTTTTCCGGAGAAGCATCCTTTTTCAGGGTTACATTCAGTTCCCCCATGCAGCTTAAGGGATAATCAGAAATGGTGGCATAGCAGTCCTCATCTTCATGGACCACGGGGCCAAAGAAGTTTTCACCCAGCAGGTTATCCCGGTAATCGTAATCTTCCAATCCGATGATCTGGGAGTGGGGGTGCCGCTGGGAACCACCGGACCCGGGACCGTAATTCTTGAAATAAATGACCGATTTGAAGCGGGGGTCCTTTTCCAGCTCCAGCCAGTGAGAAAGGCCAAAAGAAATGACATCATGCAGCTTCTGGGGCTCATAGGTGGTGAGTTCCGCATTGTGGTCAGCGGTTTCAATAATGACCGTGGGCCAGGTCTTCTCAAAAACGGGGAATTTATTCATGAGCCAGATAATATCCCCTTTTTGTTCCAGTATGCCTGTCAATTTCTCCGGATGGCAGAAGGGACATACCTTCTGGGTCCCGGAATGGGGTTTCCTGCTTCCGATGGATAGGTTGAATGTGATTGGTGTATTCATAATTTTATCCTCAGCTTTCTTCCTTATTATATCACAGGGAAAAGTAGGAAATAGAGTACTCTCAATGTAAAATATCCGTAATATGAGGCAGAATGAAAGAACTTTCTGGCGGGGATTTTATAGCCTTCCCCTCTTGACAACGGAAGAAAAATTGAGTAATATATTGTCATAGCAATTCTTTAACGAAATAAAGTAATAAAGAGAGGGGTAAAGATTATGAATCTGAAGAAAATGGTTATTGCAGGAGTTCTGGCACTGGGTGCGGTTGGTCTGATTGCCGGATGCGGCGGTGGGAATCAGAAAGCTGCCAGCACGGCAAAATCTGCTGCTGCCGGTGCCAAGCCTACCAAGATTATTGCCGGTATGGATGATACCTTTGCGCCCATGGGCTTCCGTGATGATAATGGCAACATTGTGGGTTTTGATATCGATATGGCCAAGGCCATTTCTAAAGAAATCGGCGTAGAAATTGAATTCAAACCGATTGACTGGGCTTCCAAGGAAACGGAACTGAATTCCGGCCGTATCGACTGCATCTGGAATGGCTTCACCATGACTCCGGAACGGCAGAAGAAACTGGCTTTCACAAAGCCCTACATGGATAATATCCAGGAATTTGTGGTGCTGAAAGATTCTCCTTACCAGTCCATGGCAGACCTGAAGGGAAAGAAAATCACCATTCAGGAAGCTTCCACAGCGGAAACTGCACTGAACAGGGATCCCCAGCTGAAGGCCTCTTTCGCAGAAGTTAAAGCTTACCCGGATCTTACGGCTGCATATATGGATCTGGAATCCGGCCGCTGCGATGCGGTACTGGCAGATACGGTGCTGAATGAATACTACATGACAAAGAAACCGGATCAGTTCCGTGAATTGCCGGACCAGGTATCGAAGGATACATTTGCCATCGGCATTAAGAAGGACAACCAGGCACTGGTGGATCTCCTGAACCAGGGCATTGATAAAGTCATCGCCAGTGGGGAAGCGGCAAAGATTTCTGAAAAATGGTTTGGCAAGGACGTTGTTCTTAAGAACTGAGAAACGGAATCATCCATTCCTGCCCCTTTGAGCGGGAATCAGAAAATCACCGGGGCAGGCTACGCTCCGGTGATTTTCGATTGAATGGACAATTGCGGTTTGACGAGCTGTTGAGGGGGCTAATGGATAGAGTCATTCGCGCGGGGGCTTCTAGCTACTAGCGGCTAGCTTCTAGGAAAGCTCTACAGCCTACGGCACGAATGACTTGCGAAAATACCGGATGGTAAGCGCCGCAGGCTGGCCAGCTTTCCTAGAAGCTAGAAGCTAAAAGCTAGCAGCCCCGTGCCAGTGACTCTGTCCAACAGCATGCCAAACCGCTCACTCTAACAGCTCGACAAACTGAAATTGGCTTGTGTGAGTTCCAAAAATTCTGTTTCTCTATCTTGTTAAATGATTGAAGTCAGTGTATGATATTCATACGTGTATAAAGAAAGTGCCCTTTTCGTGCTTTCAGGATTTTTGTAAGGAGTCACTGATGGATTACATTCTTCACATTCTGCCGAATATGTTTTCCGGTCTCGGCGTATCGGCAAAGATTTTTATTCTTACCTTTGTACTGGCCCTGCCCATAGGTATCCTGCTGGCCATGGTCCGTATTTCCCATGTGGCCATTTTCCGGAAACTGGCGGCCATGTATATCTATGTCATGCGGGGAACGCCGCTCATGCTGCAGATCATGTTTATTTACTATGGCCTGCCCCTTATGCTCCATGTACAGGTCAGCGATTTCCCGGCAGCTATTATTGCCTTTGTCGCTAACTACGCAGCCTATTTTGCAGAAATTTTCAGGGGCGGCATCCAGTCAATCAGCAAAGGACAGTATGAAGGGGCCAAGGTCCTTGGCTTTTCCTATCGACAGACCATGTGGCATATTATCCTTCCCCAGGTAGTAAAGAGGGTTATCCCGCCGCTGGGTAATGAAACCATTACTCTCCTGAAGGATACATCCCTGGTGTACATCCTTGCCATGAATGATCTCATGCGCGTTACCCGTGCCTTTGTGCAGCGGGATTTCGATACCACCCCATTCCTGGTGGCCGCTGTATTCTACCTTGTATGCACGGCTATACTGACGAAGATTCTGGCATATGTAGAAAAGCGGTATGCCGTTTATGAAGAATGATGAGGTGAAGGCATGAGTTTTATTGAAATGAAAGATATCCGTAAAGACTTTGGGAAACTGACCATCCTTCACGGTGTTAACATGAATCTGGAAAAGGGGGAAGTCCTTTCTATTATCGGTCCCTCCGGTGCCGGGAAAAGTACGCTGCTCCGGTGCCTGATCCATCTGGAGACCATCCAGGGAGGATCCATACGGGTAGATGGCGATACACTGGCGGAAGAAAAGAATGGAACCGTGGTCTATGCGGATGAAAAGAAACAGAAAGAAATCCTTGGGAAAATGGGCATGGTTTTCCAGTCTTTTAATCTGTTCCCCCATATGACAGTGATTGATAATGTGATGGCGGCCCCCATTTATGTGAAGGGCATGAAAAAGGAGGAAATCCTCCCGGTGGCAGAAGACCTCCTGAATAAGGTGGGACTTCTGAATAAGAAGGACATGTATCCGGGCAGTCTTTCCGGTGGGCAGAAGCAGCGGGTAGCTATTGCCCGTGCCCTGGCCATGAATCCGGACATCATGCTCTTCGATGAACCTACATCGGCACTGGATCCGGAACTTACCGGGGAAGTACTGAAAACCATCCAGCAGCTGGCCGATGAAAATATGACTATGGCCATTGTGACCCATGAAATGGCCTTTGCCAAATCCGTTTCCGACAGGGTGCTCTTTATGGTAGATGGCAGGGTGGAAGAAGAAGGTACCAGTGAGGAGGTCTTTGACCATCCTCAAAATGAACGGACCAAAGCATTCCTGAAATCCATTCTCCGGGCATAAATCAAAATAAAAAACTGCGCTTTTGCGCAGTTTTTTATTGCCTCAATGAAACAGTCATCCATGCTGGCCTTGAGAATTTTCACCCTTTGGAAAACGAAGAGCATATCGATTGGCGAAAGGGTATCAACGTGGGAACCATAAGATGTAAGGGCTCCTTAGAGTCCCAATACCACTCCGGCTACGGCAGAAATAGCAATGTAGATGACCGGATGCCAGCGGAATTTCACAAGCCCCACATAAATGATTACGGCAAGGATGAGGGAGGGCCAGCGGAAGAGGCTCATGAGAGAACCGGTGGAAGAGAAGAGGGGAAGATTCAGGAGGGAAATCTTGGCAACACCCAGACCGGCAGCCGCGATGAGAGCCGTGGAAGCAGGGCGAAGTCCGTAAAAGATGCGGGCCATGGCATCGGATTCCTTGAATTTCTTAAGAACCGCATATACGATGCTGATGACAATAAGGGCGGGAGCGGTGAGGGAAAGGGTGGTGTAGATGCCGCCCGGGATGCCCAGGGCCTGGAATCCGGCATAGGTAGCCATGTTGACTCCCAAGGGCCCTGGGGTGGATTCGGAAATGGCAATCATATTGGCTATATCTTCTGCAGTGAACCATCCGGTACGCTGGGAAATATCATACAGGAAAGGAAGGGTTGCCAGGCCGCCGCCTACAGCAAAAAGGCCGGCTTTAAAAAATTCCCAGAACATCTGGAGCCAGATCATTTGGAAGCACCTTCTTTCTTATCCGAGGGTTTCAGGAAGAAACCCACAACACCGGCAAGTACTACGGAGAATACCGGAGAGACCGGAGCAAAGAGGGCGACGGCCAGTATAAGCAGGAATATGGCAAGCGTTCTTTTGTCCCGTACCGATTTCTTTCCCAATTTTATGACGGCATCGAGAATCAGTATGCATACGCAGGCGCGGATGCCGGTGAATGCATGAACAACGTAGGGATTTTCCTCGAACTGGGTGAGAAACAAGGCAATTACGGTGATGATGATCATGGAGGGGGTAATGACACCGATGGTAGCAAAGAGGCCGCCCCAGAATCCTTTCAGTTTGAGGCCTATAAAGGTGGCTACATTGACGGCAATCATGCCGGGAGTTACCTGGCCAAGGGCATAATAGTCCATAAGTTCTTCGTCAGTGGCCCAGTGGTGGTTATCTACCACTTCCCGCTGCAGGATGGGAAGCATGGCATAACCGCCGCCAAAAGTGACAGCGCCCATCTTGGCAAATATCAGGAACAGCTGGATTAATAGTTTCATTGTTTTTTCCTCCCAAAATGGCTTAGCAAGGTTTCAGAATATTGCGGTTTGTCGAGCGGATAGGGTAAGCGGTTTGGCATGCTGTTGGACAGAGTCACTGGCACGGGGCTTCTAGCTTCTAGCTGTTAGCTACTAGGAAAGCTGACCTGCCTGCGGCGCTTCCTACCTGTTTCCGTCGGTCATTCATGCCGTAGGCTGTTGATCTTTCCTGAAAGCCAGGAGCTAGCAGCTAGAAGCCTCCGCACGAATGACGCTATCCATCAACGCCATACCCAACAGCTCGACAAACTGAAGTTGGCAGTACTTCGGACCATCCACTTATGGAAACACATAAACCCCAACAGTGTTATCCTTAACATCCTGTCAGCAGCTAACTGTTGCACTCTTTAAGGAATATATGTATCATAACAGGTGGAGAGATATATGAAAAATATTTATTTCATCAATAAGCATATGGAGAAGATATATATGGACTTGAGGCAGCTGCGATATTTTAAAACCATTATAGAGGAAGGAACTATTACCGGGGCAGCCAGAAAGCTTCACATATCCCAGCCTCCCCTTTCCAGCCAGATGCACCTTTTGGAAAAGGAACTGGGCACGTCCCTGTTCGAAAGGGGAGCCCGGCAGGTGACGCCTACGGAAGCCGGCAGCCGACTGTACCGGTATGCCCTGGAGATGCTGGACCTGGAGATGGCAGCCAGGGAAGAGATCAGTACATTGAAAACAGGGCATCAGGGGGTACTTCGCCTTGGACTTGTATCATCCGGCGGCCATAGGAAACTGTACCACCTTCTCAAAAGGTATGAAGACCGGTATCCCCACATTCAGATTAAGGTGGTAGAGGGGAACAGCTACGAACTTCTGGAGAAGCTCCGGAAAGGGAAAATTGATATTTCCCTTCTTCGCTCTCCTTTTTCCACGTATGGCCTGGAAATGGTGGTGTTGGACAAATCCCCCATGGGCGTCGGATTTCCGAAGCCATGGAAGGAGGAGGTTTTCCTTAAGGATTTGGGAGACCGCCCTCTTATCCTGTACAGGCGGTGGGAAAAGATCATTCTGGGGGAATGCGAAAAGGAAAAATTCCGGCCTAATGTGTACTGTGTGGCTGATGATGCAAGGACCTGCAGGGAATGGGCAGAAGCGGGACTGGGATTGGCACTGGCACCGATGTCTGTCCTTCAGGAAAGTTCCCGCCTGTCGGTGGGGATACTGAAAGAAGATGCCCTTTTTTCCACCCTCTGTCTGGCCCGGAGAAAGGGGAACGGAGAATCCCAGAGCGGCCGGCTCCTGTTTCGGATGGCTCGTGAGATGGAAGGGGCAGCGGATTATCCTGAACGGATGTAATCATAAGCAGTCATTTCTGTATGGCAGCAAAGCAGGGACAAATAATAATTATTCTGCAGATATTTGTTTTTTAAGACCTTTTGTGCTAAAATATAACTTGCGATTTATCGTGCACTGTAGGACCCTGAAAAAGGTATCAATTTGTCGGTTAGCCGACTTAAGGAGGAATATTTTTTATGAACGTAAAAGTTGAGGCACTGGATCAGCACAAGGTTTCTGTGAGCATTGAATTGCCGGCTGAAGTTGTACAGAAGGGATTCAAGAGAGCTGTATCCCGCATTGCGAACCAGGTGAAAATCCCCGGTTTCCGTAAGGGCAAAGCAAGCCGTAAGATCCTGGAAATGCATTTCGGCAAGGCCGCTGTAGAAGCAGAAGCTAAGGATATTGTGATCAATGAATCCCTGCAGCAGGCTCTTTCCCAGGAAAAGCTGATTCCTGTAACTACACCGGATGTGAAGGAAGGCAAGTTCTCCGAAACCGATGGTGCTGATTTCACTGCTTCCTTTGTAAAACGTCCGGAAGTGGAACTGGGCGAATACAAGGGCCTGGAAGCCAAGAGAGATAACCCGGAAATCACCGATGACCAGGTTATGGACCAGCTCAAAGCAGCTGCTGAACAGAATGCAAGACTGGAAAAGGCAGAAGACGGCGCTGAACTGAAAAAAGGTGACTTCGCTATTATCGACTTCAAAGGCACCGTTGACGGAAAACCTTTTGAAGGCGGCGAAGGCAAGACCTATCCTCTCGAAATCGGTTCCCAGAGCTTTATTCCCGGCTTTGAAGAACAGCTGGAAGGACATAAGGCCGGTGATGATGTGGTTGTAAAAGTCACATTCCCGGAAAACTATTTCGTGGATGCTCTCAAAGGCAAAGAAGCAGAATTTACCGTTCATATCAGTGATGTAAAGCGGAAACAGCTCCCGGCTCTGGATGATGCATTTGCAAAATCTATCAGCCAGTTTGAAACCATGGATGACCTGAAGGCTGCTGTCAAACAGCAGATGCAGCTTTCCGCTATCCAGCAGGCAGAAGAAGCTTATCATGAAGCTCTCATAAATCAGGCTGTAGCCAACGCTAAAGTTGATATTCCTAAGGAAATGGTTGAACAGCGCATCGATGAAATCGTAGATGAAATCAAGCTGAATATGGAATCCAGAAATTCTACCATGGAAGATTACCTGAAGAGCATCGGCAAGACCATGGACGATTTCCGCAAGGACTATGAAAAGACAGCAGAAGAACAGGTTCGCCAGGGCCTGGTTCTTGAAACCATTGCTGACAAGGAAGGCCTGGAAGTTACCAATGAAGACCTGTCCATGGAAATCTACAGCATGGCTCACCAGTTCAATGCTGACCCCAACGATGTAATGAAGATTATCAGGGATGAAAACCGCGTAGGCATGCTGGTGAACTCCGTACTTCGCAAGAAGGCTGCTGCGTTCATCTATGGCGCTGCAAAGAAAGCAGAAGCTGATAAGAAGGAAGCAGAAGCTGCTGCGGAAGCTCCGAAGGCTGAAGAAGCACCGAAAGCGGCGGAAGCTCCGAAGACCGATGACTATGAATCCATGACAGTGAAGGATCTCAAAGCCTATGCCGCAGAAAAAGGCATTGCTTTGGAATCCAAAGCCAAGAAAGCTGAAATCATCGAAACTATCCGTAAAGCAGAAGCAAAATAACCTGCTTTTCGGCATATAATCCATTTGAATGCAGCATCAGACGACTGATGATGTGGTTAAAAGAGACGCGGGGATAACCGGCGTCTCTTTCGCCCATATACTGTATTTCCTGTTTACCCTACTTTTCCGATCGGAAAAGAGTGTACCCATAAAGAAAGGGTGTTACACATATGGCATATGTACCGATTGTAGTTGAACAGACAGCACAGGGAGAACGGTCCTACGACATTTACTCCCGACTCCTGAAGGATCGCATTATTTTCCTGGACGGACAGATTGAAGACCACATGGCCAATGTCATTATTGCCCAGCTCCTGTTCCTGGAAGCAGAAGATCCCTCTAAGGATATCCATCTTTACATCAACAGCCCCGGTGGTGTGGTGACTGCAGGCCTTGCTATTTATGACACCATGCAGTATATCCGCCCTGATGTTTCTACCATCTGTATCGGATCCTGCGCCAGCATGGCGGCGGTACTCCTGACGGCCGGTGCCGCAGGTAAGCGGTATGCACTGCCCCATTCCAATATCATGATTCACCAGCCCCTGGGCGGCGTACAGGGCCAGGCTACGGAAATCGAAATTCACGCCCGTGAAATTCTCCGTCTCCGCAGCGAACTGAATGGCATCCTGTCTAAGCACAGCGGACAGCCCCTGGAAACGATCCAGAAGGATACGGAACGGGATAACTTCATGACCGCTGAAATGGCTAAGAATTACGGGCTCATCGATAAGATTCTGACCCGCAATGATCTTCATAAGTTAACTGCCAAATAAAGGAGGCTCCCATTGGATAGAAAAACAGAAGGAACTCCGGTCTGCAGTTTCTGCGGCCGCTCCGGGGATGAGGTAGAAAAACTGATTGCCGGCCCGGGAGTCTATATCTGCAACGAATGCATTGAAGTATGCTCCAATATCCTCCGGGAGGAACTGAAGGCGGACAAGAAGAAATCACTTCCTAAGTTCAAGCTGCCTACGCCGGAAGAAATCAAAAAGTACATGGACCAGTATGTCATCGAACAGGATGATGCCAAAATGGCATTGGCCGTGGCGGTGTACAACCATTACAAACGAATCGAACATGAAGGGGAAGACGATGGTGTGGAACTGCAGAAGTCCAATATCATCATGCTTGGACCTACGGGCAGCGGGAAAACACTTCTGGCCCAGACCCTGGCCCGGTTCCTGGATGTTCCCTTTGCCATTTCCGATGCTACGACGCTGACTGAAGCAGGCTACGTAGGGGAAGATGTGGAAAATATCCTTCTCCGCCTGATCCAGGCAGCGGACTATGATATCGATAAAGCAGAACGGGGTATTGTCTATATCGATGAAATCGATAAGATTGCCAGAAAGTCTGAGAACCCCTCCATCACCCGGGATGTATCCGGTGAAGGAGTGCAGCAGGCTCTCCTGAAAATTCTGGAAGGTACCGTAGCCAGCGTACCGCCCCAGGGAGGACGGAAGCATCCGAACCAGGAAATGATCCAGATCGATACGACGAATATCCTCTTTATCTGCGGTGGCGCCTTTGCAGGCATTGACAAAGTCATCGACCGCCGTCTTACGAAGAGTGTCATGGGATTTGGCGCGGACATTGAAAAGAAAGATGAAAAGGACATGGAGGAACTGCTGCAGCAGGTACAGCCGGAGGATCTCCTGAAATACGGCCTGATTCCTGAATTCATCGGCCGCCTGCCGGTTATCGTTCCCCTTCATCCACTCAATGAAGATGCATTGGTCAAAATCCTGACGGAACCAAAGAATGCACTGGTCAAGCAATACCAGAAACTGCTGGCCATGGACCATGTGGACCTGGAATTTGATGAGAAGGCCATCCATGCCATCGCCAAACAGGCTATCGAACGGAATACCGGTGCCCGGGGACTTCGTGCCATCATTGAAAAAATCATGCAGAAGGTTATGTACGAGATTCCAAGCATGAAAGATGTGACGAAGTGCACCGTTACGGAAGATGTGGTACTCCACCATTCTGATCCGATCCTGACACGGAGCGGGACGAAGGAATAATCGGAATTCTCCCGGAAACAGAGAAAAAGAAAGGGACTGTAAAAAGATGGTTTCATCTATTTACAGCTCCTTTTTCTTTCTTTTAAAAAAGCCGATTCTTCTTCCCCCTTCGGCGGTAGTTTGTAAAAAATCTATTAAATTCATACTCTTCCATGTGATACAATATATGTTATGGAGGAATCATATATGACTGAAATGGTAAAAGAAAACAGTGCCCTCACCCTGCCGCTGGTGGCGCTGAGGGATATAGTGATTTACCCTCGTATGACGGTAAATCTTGATATAGGACGGAAAGACTCCATTGCCGCCGTACGGTTCGCCGGCAAAGGAGATCGCTATATTGTGACGGCCATGCAGAAGAATGGAGCCATAGAGAATCCGGACCCCGATGATTTATATCGGGTAGGGACTGTGGTAAAGATTAACCAGATGCTGCAGCTCCCGGGCGGGCTCATCCGGATCCTTGCAGAAGGGGTATCCCGGGTAGATATTCTTTCTATTACAAATACGGACCATGGTTTTTCGGCAGAGGTAGATGACCTGAAAGAAACACCGGCTGCCGATGAGCTTAAAGCAGAGGCCTATCGGAGGACCATTCTTAAAAATTTCTTTGAATGGCTCCGGAATACAAAACAGGGGCTTCCCGATGACCAGATGGAACAGCTGAAGCTCATCACCGATCCCGGTGAGACGGCGGATTTTATTTCTGCCCAGCTTCTGATTACGCCGAAACGGCGGCAGGACCTGCTGGAAGAGACTGATATCATGACCCGCCTGCAGATGGTGCAGCGGCTTCTTGACCAGGAAATCCAGATTGGCCGGCTGGAAGCGGAAATCAATGGGGATGTCCGTGCCAAAATGGACAAGGAACAGCAGGACTACTACCTGCGCCAGAAAATCAAGAGTATCCACGATCGCCTGGGAGATACGGTGAGCCAGGAGAAAGAGGCCGATGGATACAGGAAAAAACTTCAGGAAACGAATATTCCGAAGGAATACAAAGATAAACTGGAAAAGGAAATCAATCACCTGGCCGCCATGCCGCCTATGATGGCAGAGACCGCGGTGGCCCGGAATTATCTGGACTGGATATTCAGCCTGCCTTGGAACAAAGAAAGCCAGGATAAGCTAGACCTGAAACAGGCCAAAAAGGTACTGGACCATGACCATTTCGGACTGGAAAAAATCAAGGAACGGATTCTGGAATATCTGGCAGTCCGTGTGCTGGCTCCTGATGCCAAGGCACCTATTATCTGTTTTGTCGGCCCTCCTGGCGTAGGCAAGACTTCCCTGGCCCAGTCCATTGCCAATGCCATGGGCCGGAAGTTTGCCAGGATTTCCCTGGGTGGCATCCATGATGAAGCGGAAATCCGGGGCCACCGCCGTACCTATATCGGCGCCATGCCGGGCCGCTTTATTGAAGCCATCGGACAGGCCGGGACAAAGAATCCCCTTATCCTGCTGGATGAAATCGATAAAGTGGGAGCTGATTTCCGAGGAGATCCTGCGTCTGCCCTGCTGGAAGCCCTGGATCCGGAACAGAATAAGGCATTCCATGATAACTACATTGATATCCCCTTTGACCTGTCAAAAGTCTTTTTCCTGGCTACCGCCAACACGGTGTCCACCATTCCACCGGCCCTGCTTGACCGTATGGAACTCATTGAACTGACGGGATACACGGAAGAGGAAAAACTGAAAATCGCCAAGCAGTACCTCATTCCCCGGCAGAGGGAAAGAAACGGTCTCAAGGCTGGTGATATCCGCTTTACGGACCTCATGATTCGCAAGATTATCGAGGGATACACCAGAGAAGCGGGAGTCAGGGAACTGGAGAGAACCATCGGTGCCCTGTGCCGGAAGGTTGGCAAAAAAATCGTCATGGATGACGAGTCCCTGCCTGCCCTTTCTGCAAAGACCCTGGAAAAATACCTGGGGCCGGTGAAATTCATGCCCATGGCGGAAGAGCATCCCGATGCGGTGGGCCGGGTGAATGGACTGGCCTGGACCATGGCTGGCGGTGAAGTGCTGGATACAGAAGCAGTCACTATTAAAGGCAAAGGCCATCTCATCCTGACAGGGCAGCTGGGAGATGTGATGAAGGAATCGGCGGAAACTGCCTATACCTGCATCCGCAGCCGGGCAAAGGAACTGGGGCTGAAAGAGGATTTCTATGAATCCCTGGATACCCATATCCATTTCCCGGAAGGGGCAGTTCCTAAGGATGGGCCCTCTGCCGGCGTCACCATGGCTACAGCCATGGCATCTGCCTATACCGGAAGGAAAGTGAGAGGCGATACAGCCATGACCGGGGAGATTACGCTCACCGGAGAGGTCCTTCCCATTGGCGGTGTCAAAGAGAAGGTACTTGCTGCCAACCGGCTGGGCATTAAACAGATTCTTCTGCCGGAAAAGAATAAGAGGGACCTGGAAGAGCTGCCGGAATCGGTGAAAAATAAACTTCATTTTGTATATGTAAAGAATGTAGACGACGTGCTGGCCCATGCATTGGTGAAGTAAGAAGCGGACCAGCGGCAGGAGTCTAAGTTGAGCTGCTGTATGTCCGGGAGGGGGCGGCGTCCTCTCCCGGAGTAAAAGGAGGTATCCCTGTGGCAGAAGTTAAAGAAATGGATGAATTTCATATATTTTCTTCCGCTTACTTCAGCGCTGCCGTGAATCGGAGCCAGTATGTAAAGGATGGGAAAAAAGAAATAGCCTTTATTGGCCGGTCCAACGTAGGAAAGTCTTCTCTCATCAATTCTCTCTGCGGAAGGCGGAAACTGGCTTTTGTGAGCCGGGAGCCGGGAAAGACGAGGACCATCAATTATTATGCTATTCAGTCAAGGCGGATAGAAGAAGCAAAGGAAGAACGGCAGGACTGGTATCTTGTGGACCTTCCAGGGTATGGGTTTGCAAAAACCAGCCAGCAGAATAAGGACAGCTGGTCCGACTTTATCGGTGACTACCTGGAAAACTCAAAGAGCCTGATGATGATCGGGCTCCTGATCGATATTCGCCATCCGGGCCTGCCTATAGATATGAAGGCCTATGAGTGGCTTCGCCGCATTGCTCCCTGCCTCCGGATTATCGGGACGAAGGGGGATAAACTGAAGCGGAATGAACTGGTAAAGAATAAGAAGCTTCTGGATAAGTATTTCCCCGGCGATGGTCCGGCTATTGCCTATTCCTCTTTAAACGGAGACGGTCGGAATGAGCTGCTCCGGGTCATTGAAGGAAAGATTTGTGACTGATATGAAAAAAACAGCATTTCTTGCAGTCCTCTTTGCAGCGGCATCGATTACCGGCTTTGCCTATAACGTGTATGCGCCGAATTCTTTTGACCCGGTGAGTCCGAAGTCCTGGGATTACCGGACTGTGTATACCCTGACGGAAGAAGGAAAAGCTCCTTCTTATACGAAAGATTTTTTCAGCCGCGGTGGTATTACCCGGTATGAACTGGCCAGCGTGATCAAAAATATGCTGGAACACCATGATGAGAAAGACAGGGACCATGAAGCACTGATGAAATTGAAAAAGGACTATGCCCGGGAATTGGAATCCCTGGGATACAAAGAGGCTAAAGATCTTTCCCCCAGAAAAGGCATAGATTTTTCCGGCGATGGCCGCATCCGCTACAGCGATGGCAGCAGCGTGGATGGTCGGGTCCGGGTCAATACGACGTGGCATATAGATGATGGTACATCCATACAGGCCCGGGGGACAAAGAATGTAAAATGATAGTACAAAGCCCTGGTGAAATGGCAACTCCATTTCATCAGGGCTTTTTGTATGCATACGAGAATCAGCAGATTTTCCGGAATATATCGGCGGGCGGAGAGAAGAGATGAGATGGCTTGGTCATTCTTCCTGCTTCCCTTTTTATTTCTCATGGATTATAATAAAAACGTCAATTTCATGGAAAAATGGGCAACGGGGCCTGCAGCACAGCTTTGCTGCGGGCTTTTTGTGTATTTTCCGGTCAAAAGAGCCAAGAGGCTTCTTTAATTCATGAAGGGGGATTTATTTATGTTCAGTCTGGCAGCACCCCATGCAAAGGGTAAAAGTGCAGAAGATAATATTTTCGCAGCCAATAACAGGGCTATTGCACTGGCAGAGAAAATCGGCAATGACCAGGTAATCAACGGTACCGTAGGTTCCATTCTGGATGAAGATGGAAATCTGGTGGTACTGGATGTCGTCAAAAATGCATTCAAGGAACTGACACCAAAGGAAATCTGTGCCTATGCGCCTATCCAGGGATACCGAAAATTCCTGGACGACTGCATCGACCAGTGCTTTGGTGAATCCCGTCCGGAAGGATATATTGATGCCTGCTCCACTCCCGGCGGTACCGGCGTACTTCATCATGTTATCCACAACTATTCGGAAGTGGGAGACGAAGTACTGATTACGGATTGGCACTGGGGCGCTTATGACAGCCTCATTGATGATAACAACCGGAAAGTCAGAAGCTTTTCCTTCCTGACAGAGGATGGACATTTCAATACATCCGCTTTCCGGGATGCGGTAACGGATATCCTTTCCAGACAGGATAATATCGTCATCATTCTGAATGGTATTGCCAATAACCCTACGGGCTACTGCATGTCTGTGGATGAATGGCAAGCCGCTGTGGATGTGCTGAAAGAGGCCACCAAAGGTGGTGATAAGAATGCGATCCTTGTTCCCGATGTAGCTTATCTTGACTACAGCGGTGAAAAGCAGGAGTGCCGCAAGTTCTTCAAAGTCTTTGGCGGACTTCCGAAAAACATTCTTGTGGTCTGTGCCTATACCCTGTCCAAGGGATTTACCATGTATGGCCAGCGCATGGGTGCCATGATCGGCATTACTTCCGATAAGGATGTTATTAAGGAATTTGTGGATATCAACCAGTACAGCAGCCGTGCTACCTGGTCCAACTGCAACAGTGCGGCCCAGAATGCCATGATCCGCATCTGTGAAGATCCGGAAAAAATCAAGGAACTGGATGCGGACCGCGCCCAGTACTTCCGGCTGATTCAGGAAAGGGCCGCCATATTCATGAAGGAAGCAAAGGAAGAGGGAGTGAAGTTTGTTCCCTATATTTCCGGTTTCTTCATTACCATTCCGGTCACAAACTCCCAGGCGGTCTGTGATGACCTGGAAAAACAGCACGTATTCCTGGTTCCTTTGAAGAAGGGCATCCGCCTGGCAGTCTGCTCCGTATCCAAGGCAAAAATGGAAGGCCTTGCCCATAAACTGGCCCTCGCCATCAAAGTAGCCGGAGCCAAACAGTAAAAATCCGGTTCTGGCAGGATGAAATTACGGGTCTATGATCGGCAGTATTCCCGGCAAAGAACCCCAGGGAGGAAGGCGGTATCTTGGAAATCCTTGTTTTGGGCCTGTTCTGCCTTCTTCTCCTGGGGACTGTTTTTTTCAAAGGCTCCCTGGTCTTGGCTCTTTTTGGGGGACTGCTTCTTTTCTGGGGCTATGGACTCTGCCGGAGAATGGCGCCGATTTCTCTACTTCGGATGACAATCCATGGAATCATGGCAGCCAGAAATATTCTCATGACCTTTATGTTTATCGGGGTACTTACCGCATTCTGGAGAGCCAGTGGAACCATACCTGCCATCGTAGGGCAGGCAGCGGAATGGATTTCACCATCTTTGGTGGTGGCGCTGACTTTCGTGATGAATGGCGCAGTTTCTTTCCTTCTCGGCAGTTCCTTTGCCACCGCCGCCACCATGGGAGTCATTTCCATGACCATGGCCCAGGGACTTGGGGCTTCACACATCCTGACAGGCGGGGCCATGCTGGGCGGCATTTATTTTGGCGATCGATGTTCGCCGGTGTCCACCAGTGCCCTTCTGGTGAGTGAACTGACAAAGACCGATATCTATCATAATATCCGTCATATGTTTCGAAGTGCCCTGGTGCCGGTGGCAGGTTCTATCCTTTTTTATCTCTGTCTGGGAAGGGGCGAAACGGCTGTAGGTGGGCAGAGGGAAATCGTCGATTTCTCCTCCCACTTCTTTTTGGGATTTCCGGTGCTTCTTCCTGCTGTGGCCATTCTGGTTCTTGGATTTTTCCATGTGGCTGTGAAAAAGACCATGGCCATCAGTATTCTTTTGGCCGGAATCTGTGCAGTCTGTTTCCAGCATGTACCATTGGCATCCCTTTTCCATATGGCCCTGTTTGGATATCACCCGGCTCATGGAGAATTGGACTCCGTTCTTGGGGGCGGTGGACTGGTATCCATGGTAAAAGTGGCTGCCATTGTCTGCCTTTCTTCTTCCTTTGCTGGCATTTTCCAGGGAACCGGCATGCTGGACCGGATTCGGGACAAAATAATGGATTTATCGGAGAGGGCGGGACCCTTTGGGGCTTTGGTCCTGGTATCAGCCGCTGCTGCCGTTACAGCCTGCAACCAGACTCTGGCCATTATGGTGACCTGGGAACTGGGAAAACCGCTTATGGAGGACAGGGAAGAAATAGCACTGGCCATGGAGGACTCTGTAGTGGTCATGGCAGCCCTGGTTCCCTGGTCCATTGCCTGCGCTATGCCATTGGAATCTGTAGGAGCACCGGCTGCTGCCATTCCGGCGGCCATATACCTGTGGCTTCTTCCTTTGTGGCACTGGGGAATGGAAGCTTCAGGGCACAGATGGATCTGAAACCTGAAAGCCATTATTCATATTCACCGTGTAAAATTTGTTGTAACAGAAAGGAAAAAGAGCTATGGAAAACTTATTCGCCGCATTGAACGCGGTCTTGAGTTTTGTCACTCCGGTTTCTGACTTCTTCTGGGATTTCCCCAAAATGTTCAGCTTCTGGAAAAATATCCCTGTACTGGGCTCTTTCTCACTGGCCATTATCGTACTGGTGGGTTCTGGTATCTATTTCACTTTCCGACTTGGTTTTGTCCAGGTACGGCTTTTCAAGGCGGGAGTCCATACGCTGGCTACGAAAAGAAGCATTAAGACCGGGATATCTCCATTGGCAGCCTTTCTCCTCAGTACGGCCATGCGGGTGGGCCCGGGTAATATGATCGGCGTCACCGGCGCCATTGCCGCCGGCGGTCCGGGTGCCCTTTTCTGGATGTGGATATCCGCCTTCTTCGGTATGGCCACGGCATTCACGGAAGGGACACTGGCCCAGCTCTTTAAGGAAAAGCGTGGTAATACCTTTGTCGGCGGCCTTCCGTTCTATGCAAGAAAGTTATGCGGCAACAAGGTATGGGTTGGTACCATTCTTTCCCTGGTTTATATTATCTATGCCCTTATGTGCCTCCCTGCCCAGGGATTCAATGTAGTTACCTCTATTGGTGCCATTGCGGGACTGGCGGAAAATGTAAAAATCCCGCTGCAGTCTACATTTACCTATGTGGTATCGGTACTGGTCATTGTGCTTGTGGCATTCATGGCATTCGGCGGTATCCGCCGGGTCTCCCACTGGGCTGATATCCTGGTGCCGGTGATGGCGGTTATTTATGTTGTGACCGCTCTCCTCCTTATTATCTCTAATCTGGGGAGCGTTCCCTGGTTCTTCAAAGCTGTCTTCGAGGGGGCTTTCAAACCGGAAGCTATTTTTGGAGGATTCTTCGGTACCGCCCTTCTTCAGGGGGTCAAACGGGGACTTATGTCCAATGAGGCTGGCCAGGGCACCATTACCATGGCCGCCGCTTCTGCAGAAGCCCATCATCCCTGTGAACAGGGAATCATTTCTGCCCTGGGGGTCTTCCTTGATACCCACGTTATCTGCACCATGACCGGCTTTATCATCGTCATGGCCCACGAATGGGCAGTGGATCCGGCGGCATGGAAGGCAGCCGGCACTTATGCGAAATTCCTGACATCGGTGAATGGCCTGTCTCCGGAAATGATGCAGGTGCTCATCCAGATTATGGTTTCTGTCTGCTTCTGCCTTTTTGCCTATACCTGCGTCATCGGCTTTGTTTCCTTCTCGGAAATTTCAGCCAACCGCATTTCCTCTTCCAGGGGATTTATTAACTTCATCCGCTGCCTCTGCATATTTGTGGCAGCATTCGGTATCGCCTGCAACATTGCGGGCTATGATCTGTCTAACCTTTGGGCATTCTCAGACCTGGGTAATATCATCATGGTGTACTGCAACGTGCCTATGCTGTACCTGGGGCTGAAATATGTGAAGAAAGCGGCAGCCCAATACAGCAAAGATACGGAAGCATCCTTTGACTCTGAAAAGGTGCTGGGTATCCGGACTGACTATTGGGACGGAAAAGAGAAATAAGACCTCTTTTCTATCCATGAAAAAACTGTGAGGAATGAAAAATTCTTCACAGTTTTTTTATAGTAAATATGAGTGGTGTCAGAATACAGATAGCCCTATCTTCTTTTCCGTACCAGTTTTTGGACGTAGTAGGCCATAGCCGCATAGAGAGAAATGATGAGCAGGTGACCGAACGTGAAAGTCCACAGGGTGACAGGAATACTCCGGGCATTGGGGATAGACTTCAGGAGGATCCGGCTTCCTACACTGTAGTAGAAGGAAAAATAAATGCCTCCGACAGCAAGCAGGACGAGAAGCAATTTATAGAGAAGGGGCAGGAAGGAAATTTTTGAGAATCCCATGGCCCGTTCCATTCGGGGAAGGATAGCGCTCCAGTGAAGGCCGAGATGGAAACCGATAGCCGGGACCATGAGATAGCCTGCTACATGGTGAATCTGGTGTACCAGGCGGGGAGCAGAGCCGAAAATGTGTGGCAGGGTATGGGAAATCAGTATTCCCGTTACAATGACCGCTGCGAAGGAACCGAGGAGCAGGATATCTGCCAGAAAAGTCAATTTTCGATCCCTGTTCCAACGTCCCCGGGGCAGGGACCGGTACCATTGCCTGTTAAACCAGGTATGGAGAAGGAAGAGGATAAAGAATACAAGGGCAAATCCCTCGTGGCCCACATTTCTTACATACCGGTAGTCCAAAAGGACTAGAAATGACAGAAGCATGCCCACATCCACGACGATCCGTTTATTCATGATAAGCCTCCTTCAGATTCACAGTTTTCTATATTTTACCATATTGGGAGAGAAAACAGATTGGAATATTTCAGTATTGCGAGCTGTTGGGTTTGGCCGTTAGTATGCTTGCGTGTAGAGTCACTCACACGGGGCTGCTGGCTTCTAGCGGCTAGCTGTTAGGAAGGCTGATCCGCCTGCGGCGCCTTTCTTTCCGCTATTTCCGCCAGTCATTCGTGCCGTAGGCTGGCCAGCTTTCCTAGAAGCCAGAAGCTAGCAGCTAGAAGCTCCGTGCGAATGACGCTCCTCATCAGCGCACGATACAACAGCTCGACAAACCGCAATTTGTGTTCTTCCCATTGCTCCCGGTCATGGGGTCCTTTATAATAAGAAAGATGATTCCTGTGATTCCATGCCGGAGGGTGAAAATGGGGAAAAGCTTCACTGGGCGGATTTGTTCCCGAAAGCATATTTTATATCTCATATATGGTACCTTATTTCTGCTGCCTCTTCATCCTTTCTTTTTCTATGTGACCCTGGTGCCGGCTGTTATCTGCTGGCTGGTCAATTACAAGAAGGAAGGGGAGGTTTCTTTTGTGCTGCCTTCCTTATGGCAGCCGGGGGCCCTGTTTCTTCTGTGCGCATTCCTGTCGGGATTTGTGTCGAAAAACATCGGTTTTTCCCTGATGAACTGGCTGTTCCAGCCTTTCATGTATGCTTTTCTTTATCTTCTGGTATATACCACCATTTCTTCGGAAAGGGAGAAGGAAAAGGCACTCTATGCCTTTCTGGCGGGGGCAGTGGTAACAGCAGCCTATGGATTCTTCCAGTATGCCAATGCGGCAGGTATGGCGGCGGATATGGAAGCCCAGAGCTGGGTGGATCCGGAAAGGTTTCCCCTCCTTCGGCGCCGCATGTATTCCACACTGGAAAATCCGAATCTCTTTGGTGCCTATCTTCTGATGATTATCAGTATCCTTACTGCCTTTTTCCTGCGGGAAAAGGAAAAGCGGCGTAAGACAGCTTTTGCGGTGATTCTCCTTGTGCTCCTTTTATGCCTTGCCCTGACCTATTCCCGGGGAGCCTGGGTGAGCCTGGCAGCCATTGTGCTGGGGCTGACCCTTTTCTATGATAAGCGGTTTGGCCTGCTCTTTCTTCTGGTGCCCCTCATACTGGCTGTATACCATGGCCAGATTGCAGAGCGTTTCCTTTCCCTGTTTTCCGGGGAAGATACGTCGGTGGACCTCCGTTTTGCCCTGTGGGAAAGCACGATGGCCATGATTGAGGAACATCCGCTTCTGGGAATCGGTTGGGGGACCTATTTCCTTGCCTATCCGGATTATAATTTTTTCATCCAGGACGAGGGAGTGCTCATATTCCATGCCCACAACATGTACCTGAATATGCTGGCGGAAGTGGGGATACCCGGAGGCCTGGCATTTCTGGCTGCCTTCTTCGCCCAGGCGGTGCTGTCATGGGGGATTTACAAGCATGGCCAGGACAGTTTCGACCGGTCCATGGGCCTTGGCGGGGTTCTCATGGTCATGGCCCTGGCGGTGATAGGAATGGGAGATCATGTGCTCTTCAGCCGGTCCGTTTCTTTCTGCTTCTGGAGTCTGTCTGCTCTCTGTGTATCCTGTGGAAAAGGAAGTAGACGGTGAGAAGTTATTTCCGGTTTATCGGTAAATTGGAAGCCCGGTTCGGGAATCATACAGGAAATGGGGTAATTATTTACCTGATTCATAAATTTCTATATAACTGTGATTGGAGTGTATAAAGTAGGGAAAGCGCGTAAAGAAATGATACATGAATAGGTAGATTTGTAAATAAAGGGTTATAGGTCACGGAAATCATAATTTGTCTAATAGGAATTATTTATAACCACTACTAAGGATTTTAAGCAACAAACCGCCCATTTGAGGGGTTCCATCAGTTCAAAGTGTGCTATAATATAACTGATGATTGAATGAACCAAAATGCAGTCAGCAAATCTATTGATTGGAGGGTTTGGTCTAATGATTATAGTATTACACAAAGCGGCTATACATAATCTTAAGCTAAACTCATTCCATATATAGTTTGCGGCTGCTTTTTTTGAGGGTAAAAAGTTCTGCGGCCATGCGGAGGAGAGCAATCGGATTTCGACGCTGCGGACTTTTATATAATTATTTTTATTTTTGGGAGGATGATAGTAATGATCGACACCAATGATAGTGAATTCCTTAGCAGAATTGAAGACAAAGGTCTTCTCTCCAAGGTATGCGATGCAAAAACCGCTGCTGCCATGTTCAAGGGCGGCGACATCATTGGTATTTCCGGATTTACGCCCTGCGGCTATCCGAAAATTACAATGCATGAACTCGCAGAACGTATGAAACAGACCCCATTCCAGGTTGATATCTGGACCGGCGCTTCCACCGGTTCCCAGATTGATACGGAACTGGTAGCAGTCAACGGCGTTAGAAACCGTATGCCTTACCAGACCAATGCCAACCTGAGAAAAGCCATCAACGCAGGCAAAGTTAACTACTACGATCTGCATCTGTCCCACGTTGCCCAGCAGGTTCGCGCCGGATTCTTCACCAACGTTAAGGGTGAACATGTAACCGGCCCGGATTACGCTGTTGTTGAAGTCTGCAAGATCGGACCGAACGGCGAACTCTATCCGACAACCGCTATCGGTAACTCCCCGGTATACGTAGATACCGCAAAGAAAGTCATCGTTGAAGTCAACACCACCCAGCCTCTGGACCTGGTAGGCATGGCTGATATTTACATGCGTAAGAATCCGCCATTCTGTGAACCGATTCCGATTCTCCATGCAGGCGACCGTATCGGCACACCGTACATCCCCTGCGATCCGTCCAAGATCGTTGCTATCGTTCCCTGCGATATGCCTGATGTAACCCGTACACTGGCTCCGCTGGATGCTGATGCAGAAGCTATGGGCAACAACCTGGTAGACTTCCTGAAGAACGAAGTCAAACACGGCAGACTGCCGGAAAACCTGCTGCCGCTGCAGTCCGGCGTAGGCAACGTAGCAAACGCCGTTATCCATGGCCTCGTTGAATCTGATTTCCGGAACCTCTCTGTATACACCGAAGTTATTCAGGATGGCATGTTCGATCTGATTGATAAAGATAAGATCGATATGATTTCCGGTACTTCCCTGTCCCCATCCCCGGATGGACAGAAACGGTTCTATGCAAACATCCAGAAATACAACAAGAAGATCGTTCTTCGTCCGCAGGAAATTTCCAATAACGGTGAAGTTGTTCGTCGTATCGGCGTTATCGGCATGAACACTGCTCTGGAAATGGATATTTACGGTCATGTAAACTCCACCCATATCACCGGCACCAAGCTGATGAATGGTATCGGCGGATCCGGCGACTTTGCACGTAACGCATTCCTGTCCTGCTTCTTCTGCCACAGCACTACAAAGGGCGGCAAGATTTCTGCCGTCGTTCCGATGTGCTCCCATGTTGATCACACCGAACATGATACCCATGTGTTCATTTCCGAACAGGGCGTTGCAGATGTCCGCGGCCTGACCCCGAAGGAAAGAGCAAAGGTTATCATCAACAACGTTGCTCATCCGTCCTACAGAGATCAGCTCATGGATTACTACGAAAGAGCATGTGCTGCCTGCGGCAACAGCCAGACCCCGCATCTGCTTAAAGAAGCTTTCAAATTCCATGAAAGCCTGGCAGAAACCGGAGATATGCATTTCAAGAAATAATTTAATATTTCAAGAACTGCGTTAATGCTTTACAAATAATACAAATATTGTATAATAACCTATGGTGACAGCTGCCAATGGCAGAGTCATATACATGGGTCTCGCAAGAGTCCGAAAGCTGCTGCAAGAAGATTCAAACGATCGCTGCAGCAGCGAAAGGCTTTGCGGAACCCTGACGGAAAACGAATTCCTGAAATGCATCGAGAAGAGCACAAAGCCGCCGCTGCAGAATACGAAGGAATGCGGGTTCCAGATAGTTACATACTTACTTTTTTAGGAGGAAGATGAACTCATGTCTAACGAATCCCTGAAAGCAAAACTTGACGCTTACAACAAAGAATACGATGCTCAGTGCGCTAAACATCCGGAAAGAGTTGGTCTGAAACACAAGAATCTGTACACACCACTCGATCTCGAAGGTTTCGATTATGAAAAAGACCTCGGCTTCCCGGGCGAATATCCTTACACCCGTGGTGTACAGCCCACCATGTATCGTGGCCGTCTGTGGACCATGCGTATGTACGCTGGCTTCTCCACAGCAGAAGAATCCAACAAGCGTTATAAATACCTGATTGCTAACGGCGGCACCGGCCTGTCCGTAGCATTCGACCTGCCAACCCAGATCGGCTACGACTCCGATGATAAGATGTCCGCTGGCGAAGTTGGTAAAGTAGGCGTTGCTATCGACTCCCTTTACGATATGGAAAGACTGTTCGACGGCATCGATCTTGGTAAAGTTTCCACTTCCATGACCATCAATGCTCCTGCTTCCATCCTGCTGGCTATGTACATTGCGGTAGCTGAAAAACAGGGTGTACCGATGAGCGCACTCCGCGGCACCATTCAGAACGATATTCTGAAGGAATACTCCGCACGTGGCACCTACATTTTCCCGGTTAAACCGTCCATGCGTCTGATTACCGATATCTTCGAATTCTGCCATCAGAACGTACCGAAGTGGAACACCATTTCCATTTCCGGTTATCATATCCGTGAAGCTGGTTCCACTGCTGCTCAGGAAGTTGCATTCACCATTGCCGATGGTATTGCATACATCGAAGCAGCACTGAAAGCTGGCATGAAGATCGATGATTTCGCTCCAAGACTTTCCTTCTTCTGGAACGCTCACAACAACGTACTCGAAGAAGTTGCTAAATTCCGTGCTTCCCGTCGTATCTGGGCTAGAATCCTGAAAGAAAGATTCCATGCTGAAAACCCGAAGTCCATGAAACTCCGTTTCCACACCCAGACCGCAGGCTCCATGCTGACCGCTCAGCAGCCGAACAACAACATCATCCGTGTTGCTCTCCAGACCGCAGCAGCAGTTATGGGCGGCACCCAGTCCCTGCACACCAACTCCCGCGATGAAGCTCTGGCTCTTCCGACCACTGAATCCGTAACCATCGCTCTCCGTACCCAGCAGATCGTAGCTTACGAATCCGGCCTGGCTGATGTAGTTGACCCGCTCGGCGGCTCCTACTATGTTGAAGCACTGACCAACCAGATCGAAGAAGAAGTTATGAACTACATCAAGAAGATTGATGAAATGGGCGGCGCTGTTGAAGCTATTGATAAAGGCTACATCCAGAAAGAAATTCAGGATTCCGCTTATGCTTGGCAGATGGCTGTTGAATCCGGCGAAAAGACCATTGTTGGCGTTAACAAGTTCACAATGGAAGAACCACCGGTTACCGGCCTGCTGAAGATTGATGCTTCCGTCGGCGAAAAGAAGAAAGCACAGCTCGCTAAGGATAAGGCAAACCGTGACCAGGCTAAAGTTGCTGAAGAACTGGCTAAACTTGAAAAAGCAGCTCAGACTCCGGCTGAAGGTCCAGATCATGTTAACCTTATGCCAGTCATCCTCGACTGCGTACGTGCTTACTGCACCGAAGGTGAAATCTGCGGCGTTCTCCGTAAAGTATTCGGCGAATACAAACCGCACAACACCCTTTAATTGTAGGGCAGCCTGAAACAAGAGAATAATAATATTACTCAAATATTTCTGGAGGTAATTTACAATGGCAGACAAACGTATCAGAGTACTCGTAGCTAAACCGGGCCTTGATGGACATGATCGTGGTGCAAAGGTTATTGCCCGTGCACTTCGCGATGCAGGCATGGAAGTAATTTACACCGGCCTTCGTCAGACCGTTGAACAGATCGTTGAAGCAGCAGACGCAGAAGACGTTGATGTTGTAGCTCTGTCCCTGCTCTCCGGCGCTCACAACACTCTGTTCCCGGAAGTTGTTGAAGCTCTGAAAGCTAAAGGAATGGGCGACGTTCTCGTAATCGGCGGCGGCGTAATTCCTGAATCCGATATTCCTGGCCTCGAAAAAGCTGGCGTAAAAGCTATCTTCACTCCTGGCACACCAACCAAGAAAGTTATTGACTTCATTAAGGAAAACGTTAAGAAATAATTCGTCCCTGACGATTACCATTGACGTTCATTAGTGTTGTATAATTTAGCTGCAGGGGGCTGGGAGGAGTCCCAGCCCCCTTGCAACTATATTATTTATTTACTCTTCGAAAAGGCGGCTTATCCATGGAATTCTCAATGAAAGATTTTTGGAATGGAAACAGACGTGCCTTAGCGAGAGCAATTACCATCGTTGAAGACGAACGGGATGGATTTGAAGATATCATGAAAGATATCTATCATCATACCGGTCGTGCACAGGTCATCGGTATCACTGGTGCACCTGGTGCGGGTAAGAGCACACTGTCAGATGCCCTGATCAAGAAGTTCCGCTCTCAGGGTAAAACGGTAGGTATTGTAGCAGTCGATCCTACAAGTCCATTCTCCGGCGGCGCCATTCTTGGCGATCGTATCCGTATGAATGATCTGACCTTGGATAAGGGTGTTTATATCCGTAGTATGGGCACGCGCGGCAGCCTTGGGGGACTTTCCCGTAAGACAGCTGATGCGGTAAAACTGATGGATGCTTTCGGTCTCGATGTTGTGTTAATCGAAACAGTAGGCGTAGGACAGTCAGAAGTCGATATCGTCAAAAATGCGGATACAACACTTGTTGTGCTCGTACCTGGACTTGGTGACGATATTCAGGCTATAAAAGCAGGTATCCTTGAAATTGGTGACGTATTCGTCATCAACAAATGTGACCGCGACGGCGCTGATCGTTTGAATGTAGAAATCGAAATGATGCTCGACCTGGGCGAAGCCCAGAACTGGCGTCCTCCGATTGAACGGACGATCGCGAACAAAGACCAGGGTGTAGATGATGTAGTAGCAGCCCTGGGTGATCATCGTAAGTATCTCGAAGAATCCGGACTTCTTGAAGAACGGAGACGCGAACGCGCTAGATCCGAAATGCTTGAGATGATTCACGATCGCATTTCCCGTCATATTGAAGAGAACATCTCCAAGACGGGTGAATTTAGTGACTACGTGGAACAAGTCTTTGAACGGAAAACTGATCCGTACACAGTCGTTGATTCCATTGTGGGCAAAATATTCAAATAATTTTAAAGGAGGAGTTATTATGGCATTCAAAGTTTTAACTGTCGACCATGTTGGTGTAGCTGTTAAAGATCTTGCAAAGATTAAACAGCAGATGAAAGACATTTTCGGACTTGAACCTTCTCTGCCGGATGAAACCGTTGAAGAACAGCATGTAACAACAAGCTTCTTCAAACCGTCCGCTCAGACCGAAGCTTGCGAACTCGAATTCCTGGGTTCCACAACTCCGGACGGCCCGATTGCCCGCTTCATTGAAAAAGCTAACAATGGCAAAAACGGCTTCCAGCATGTAGCACTTCGTGTTGATGACATCGAAGCTGCTCTCGCTGATCTGCAGGCTAAAGAAGTTCCGCTCATCGACAAGAAGTTCCGTGTCGGTGCAGGTGGCTGTCATATCGCATTCTTGCATCCAAAGGCTACTGGCCTTCTGCTTGAACTGACAGAACGCCCCGGCGGCCCATCCTTCAAGAAATAATCTGAACGATGGCATATGACCTGTCTTCGGGCAGGTCATCCCCCCTGTGGGGGACCCTAATATTTTTGGAGGTGTAAGAATGGCAACTGTTGAAGAAAGAATTGAACTTCTCCATAAAAACCTCGCTCATGTAGAGGCTATGGGTGGCGAAAAACGTATTGAAAAACAGCATGCAAAAGGCAAGCTGACTGCTCGTGAAAGACTTGCTCTTCTGTTTGATGAAGGCACTTTCGTAGAAGTCAATGCGCTCGTTAAATCCCGCTGCCACAACTTCGGCCAGGAAAAGAAAGATCTCCCTGGTGAAGGCGTTGTAACAGGCTACGGCACTGTTGATGGAAGACTTGTATTCGCATTCGCTCAGGACTTCACCGTTGAAGGTGGTTCCCTTGGTGAAATGCATGCAGCTAAGATCGTTCACGTAAATGAACTGGCTCTGAAAGTCGGTGCACCTTGCGTAGGCCTGAACGATTCCGGCGGCGCTCGTATTCAGGAAGCTGTCGATGCTCTCTCCGGCTACGGCAAGATTTTCTGGTGCAACACCATTGCTTCCGGCGTAATTCCCCAGATTTCCGCAATCATGGGACCATCCGCAGGCGGCGCAGTTTATTCCCCGGCTCTGACCGACTTCATTTACATGGTTAAGAAAACATCCCAGATGTTCCTGACCGGCCCGGCTGTAGTTAAATCTGTAACCGGTGAAGTTATCACCGCTGAAGCACTCGGTGGCGCAATGACCCACAACCGTACATCCGGTGTAGCTCAGTTCGCTGCTGAAAACGACGAAGACTGCATTAAACAGATTCGTTACCTGCTCTCCTTCCTGCCTTCCAACAACATGGAAGATGCTCCTATCGTTGAAACCGGTGATGATCCCACAAGAACCGATCCGGCTCTCGATAAGATTATGCCTGAAAGCTCCAATGCACCGTACAACATGTACGATGTCATTAAATCCATCGTTGATAACGGTGAATACTACGATGTAGCTAAGGAATTCGCAAAGAATATCATCACCTGCTTCGCTCGTATGGACGGACAGACCATTGGTATCATTGCTAACCAGCCGTCCTTCATGGCAGGCTGCCTTGACTATAACGCTTCCGATAAAGCAGCTCGTTTCATTCGTTTCTGCGACTGCTTCAATATTCCTGTAGTTAACCTCGTCGATGTTCCTGGGTTCCTGCCCGGCAAACAGCAGGAATACGCCGGCGTAATTCGTCACGGCGCTAAGATGCTGTTCGCTTACTGCGAAGCTACTGTTCCGAAGATCACCATGATTCTCCGTAAAGCTTACGGCGGTTCCTACATCGCTATGTGCTCCCGTGAACAGGGCGCTGACCAGGTATTTGCTTGGCCGACCGCTGAAATTGCAGTTATGGGACCTGCAGGCGCTGCAAACATCATCTTCAAGAAGGATCCGAACAAAGAAGAACGCACAAAGGAATATGTGGAAGAATTCGCTACTCCTTACAAAGCTGCAGAACGTGGCTATGTAGATGCAGTTATCGATCCGCACAACACTCGTCCGACAATCATCAATGCACTGAAGATGCTTGCTTCCAAGCACGAAGTACATCCGGCAAAGAAACACGGAAACATTCCGCTCTAATATTTGCCGCTTAAATACTCTAATTGAAAGGATGGGTACAGATGGATAACAGTACAGTTATGTATATCGCGGTATTTGCTGCTGTTGTTGCAGTAATTGCCCTGATCATGATCTGGCAGGTACGTTCATCTCTCAATCAGTCCGCAGCACCGGCACCGGCTGCAGCTCCTAAGAAAGCTGCAGCTCCTAGAGCAGCAGCTCCTAAAGCCGCTGACAATGGTGCAGTTGTAGCAGCAATCGCTGCTGCTATCGTTGCTATGGGTGGCGGCGAAGTCGTCTCCATCCGCCCGGCAGCTAGACCCGGCTGGACAACCGCAGCCCGCATTGCAGGCGTTCAGTCCAACCAGCAGTTCTAATTGAAAGTTGAACTTATCATCATTTAGGAGGAAAGACAATGAGAAAATTTACTGTAACAGTTAACGGCCAGGATTACGATGTTGTAGTTAAAGACGGCGGCGCTGCAGCAGCAGCTCCGGCTCCGGCAGCAGCTCCGAAAGCAGCTCCGGCTCCGGCAGCAGCTCCGGCTCCGGCAGCAGCTCCTGCACCGGCT
>ERZ791746.489-NODE-489-length-35102-cov-14.796102_pt1 | contig 35102 bp, 23 predicted proteins | sample MGYA00510038_ERZ791746 | MGnify/ENA primary metagenome ERZ791746 (study PRJEB30046, sample SAMN00792018) | human gut metagenome | study: EMG produced TPA metagenomics assembly of the A metagenome-wide association study of gut microbiota in type 2...
CTCTAAGGGGGCACTTGCTTACCGATTTCCTCAATATGTAGATAACCAATTGCATACAGCTTTTTGCGGCAAAGCCGCGGGACCTCAACTCTCTTTCCTCAGCTCTCAACTCTATCCCAATCATGCAGGCCCTTGGAGAAGGGCCGCGCCAAAGGCGCAGGATGGATGCGGCGCTGCCGCGGGCTCTCTATTTCCTTCGCTCAAATCCCGATTCTGCTTTTGCTGAATCTCTCTGCTTCGCTGAACCCGCCTCTTCGAGGCGGATCCATCCCCCGCCCTTTGGGCTGCCCCTTTTCTAAGGGGGCACTTGCTTACCGATTTCCTCAATATGTAGATAACCAATTGCATGCAGCTTTTCGCGGCGAAGCCGCGGGAGCTCAAAGCTCAACTCTTCCTACGGAGCTCCCATAACAAAAAGAAGCCCCCTCACGAGAGCTTCTCTTTATGGTCAGAATCCGGATATCAGAACTTATAGTTCAGGGATACAGTCCATGCATCGTCCAGGTCTTTGTTGTCTGCCTTCACATCGAAGTCGTATTCGCCGTGGAGGTATACGTTCTTCTGGAGAGCCACTTCACCGGTAACGTTCCAGAACTTCACCTTTTCAACGTTTTCATTTTTCTTGAAGGAGTTGTTCATGAAGTCCCTTGCCTGGTTCGTGTAGAGACCCAGGTATGCGTTGTCGCCGACCTTGTTGTAAGTGGCATCCAGTTTCCAGGTGCCCGGTTTCCTGTAGTTGATCTTGCCGCAGCCCAGGCCTGCGTTCCAGGAAGTATCGCCTTTATCGGCGTTGGACTTCCAGTATTCCCCTTCTACCCGGAAGTCCTGGATTGGGATCACCGTATTAATGCCCCACATATCATCGAAGTGGTAAGCCTTCTTGAAGTCATCGCCAGCGAAGTTGATATAAGCGGCTCCGATTTTTGCAAAGCTGCCGTTCCAGCCGGCCTTGGTGAAGAAGAAGTCATAGTCGTTGTATGTGCGGTCTGCGAAGTTACCGCTCTTCAGACGGCCATAGCCTGCGGTAATATCGAAAGCATCCTTCGCGTAGGAAATCTGGGCGCCATCATAGAAATCATCATAAATGAGGCCATTGCCGAAAATTACGTCCTGGCGGCCGAGGCGGACACTGACATCACCAAAGGAATGGTTCACATAAAGCCGGTCCATGAATGTATCGCTGGTGTCATTTCCTTTGAACTTCATGTTGTTCACCAGGCGGCTCTGGACGTAGGTGCTGTCATTGACCTGGCCATGGACATTGATACGCATACGGCCATCCCATGCTTCGTGGCTGCCATTCTTTTCATAGGAGTTATTGATGTACCGCATACGGGCATCGCCGGACCAGGATATGTTGCCGACCTTCTTTTCCAGGTTCGAAACCCGGACACCCAGGTTAGCCAGTTCATCAGCATATTCACCGGCCAGTTTATCGAGGGTAGCCTTCTGCTGTGCATTCAGCTGGTCTTCTTTAGCCATGAGGCGGGCAATGATCTGGGCCAGTTCGTAACGGGTCATGTTCCGTTCGCCTTTGAATGTGCCATCCGGGTAGCCTTCTACTACGCCCTGGTCAGACAGGTCGGATACGGCCTGGTAAGCCCAGTCATTGGGGGTTACATCAGAAAAGGGGTTTGCTGCGTAAGCGGATACGCCAGCGGTGAGTGCTGCCATGGCAGCGATTGCGAGGATCTTTTTCATGTTCCTGCTCCTTAAGAGAAATATAGGGAATCAATGGGCTGCCCATAATTTCCCAAGCCTGCATCCTGCCTGCGCGAGTGACCGTGTTTCCTCTGCCGCTGTCCGCCTTCCCCGAGGCCCGGGCCTTGACCTGAGTCCAAGGTACCATAGTGCGGTGCATGAATCAATCGTTCGCCGAGTAAATGTTCTGTATTGTTTGTCAGGAATATTGGTCTATATGGTCAAAAAGCTGTCAGTTTTTAATCTTTCATTTACATACTTCCCCTTTCTTCCGATTCTGTAAAGCCCACTAGATTTTTACAATTGACAGTTTTCCAATGAAGGTCATACAGAAAAGTCAGTTTTTCATATTCCTATAAAAAGATTCAATAGCGTGTAAGCAGGTAGAATTCGTTTGTGTACACAACCTTGGCATGACATCTATCTCAACACAAGCCTCCCCCCAAGCACGTAGTGCACCAGGGGGGAGGTGGCCGAAGGCCGGAGAGGGGCCTTCAGATAGATTCTTTCCGTTCATGTAGAATCCCTATCTACTCACTTTGCATAATTTTGTGTATAGGCAACCACCCTAACCAAACCTTCCCCTCAAGGGGAAGGCTTCCTGTTGGCTTCGCCGCCAGTGAAAAAGGTCCTTGCCTCAACCAGTATTTTTAAAATATAATTTATACAAAGCCCCTATGTCCCCAATGAAAGGAGCCTGCCATGAAACGCCCCCTCACCCCTGCCAGTAAAGATCTTCTCCCGATTGCCCGAAAGCTTCGCAAGGAAATGACAAAGGAGGAAAGACACCTGTGGTACGATTTTCTCCTTCACTATGATGTCAAATTTTACCGGCAAAAGATCATAGGCCGCTATATCTGTGATTTCTACTGCCCTAAAGCCCGCCTTGCCGTTGAACTGGATGGCAGCCAGCATTATACAGAAGAAGGCAAGGCCTACGATGAAAAAAGAACTAACTTCTTCCACGAATATGAGATAGAAGTACTTCGAGTATATAACGGAATCGTCAATAATAACTTCCGAGGCGTCTGTCTGGCGATAGACAAAGTAGTCAAAGAAAGAATACAGAAACTGAGCAAAAAGAGATAACAACCCATTCTGCCTTTTCTGTTTTTCTCACTTTGCATGCCTTATGTGCACAAGCAATCACCCTAACCCTGCCCTTCCCCTCAAGGGAAAGGCTTTTTCGGCTTCGCTGCAGGTGGGATTCATTAGAGAATATACCTATTGCATGTCCATTGTCTCTTTATAAGCCTCCCCCCAGGCACGCAGTGCGCCAGGGGGGAGGTGCCCGTAGGGCGGAGAGGGGCTACCGGTATGACTCTTTCCGTCAATACGCGTTTCCCAGTTCTCTCACTTTGCATGCTTATGTGTATAGGCAACCACCCTAACCCTGCCCTTCCCCTCAAGGGGAAGGCTTTTTCGGCTTCGCCGCAGGTAGGATTCATTAGAGAATATACCTATTGCATGTCCATTGTCTCTTTATAAGCCTCCCCCCAGGCACGCAGTGCGCCAGGGGGGAGGTGCCCGTAGGGCGGAGAGGGGCTACCGGTATGACTCTTTCCGTCAATACGCGTTTCCCAGTTCTCTCACTTTGCATGCTTATGTGTATAGGCAACCACCCTAACCCTGCCCTTCCCCTCAAGGGGAAGGCTTTTTCGGCTTCGCCGCAGGTAGGATTCATTAGAGAATATACCTATTGCATGTCCATTGTCTCTTTATAAGCCTCCCCCCAGGCACGCAGTGCGCCAGGGGGGAGGTGCCCGTAGGGCGGAGAGGGGCTACCGGTATGACTCTTTCCGTCAATACTCGATTCCCTTTCTCCTCCTTATTTTCCCCAAGTGAAAACCCCGTCTCTCCGGGGGGAAGAGACGGGGTTTTCTATATCCTCAAATCACTGGCCTTTGTTAAGGTAAATCATCCGGCTTTGGAGGGACAAAGGCCAGTAATGGTTGAGGTCAAGCCTTTTTCTGGGCTGCCATTGCCTGGAGTTCCGGCCGGAATTCTTCGACCAGTTTCTTTTCAGCCTTAGCGCCCTTCGAGAGTGCGTTGTAGATGATTTCAGCCATTTCGTAGCGGGTCATCTGGCGTTCACCGTGGTACTTGCCATCTTCATAGCCTTCCACGAGCCCGTTGCCTGCGAGGCGGGATACCGCTTCGTAAGCCCAGTGGTTCGCCGGTACGTCCGGGAATTCTTTGGACATATTCGGATTCAACACGGAGAGAAGGGCATCCATTCTTGCGGTGAGTTCGTTCACCTGGGCACGGAGTTCCCTGTTCTCTGCAGCCGCTGCCTTCATCTGGGCTTCCTTGGCTTTGTTGCCGCCGTGGCCCAGTCTTACGGATATGCCGCCGCCGAACATGTTCTCGCCGGTGCCCATGGAAGCGGAGGCATTGACCATCACGTTTTCATTGGGCCGGTAGAATACACCTACCGCACTTGCGGTTTCGCTGCCGGAGTTGCCTACGGCTGCTGCGATGTTCCACTTGGAGTCCGCATCGAATTCCAGGGGGTGCAGGTTGGCCATGGCTGCTGCGTTGGCGCCGACCTTATCGATCTTGTTGTCCAGCTTGTCTACTCTGGTTTCTACCTGGGTCACGCGGTTTTCCACGTTAGCAACCCGGGTATTGGTTGCATGGAGCTGGCCGCCGTTCACTGCATCGGTGCTGCCTTCAGAAATGTCTCCAGCTGCTACGTTGGTGACTTTCTGGTTGTTGGCATTGATGCCGTTTGAATCGATGTAGGTCTTATCGCCTACCTTGTAGGAGTCCGCAGTGACCGTATCAGCGGTTACGCCGCCGGTTACGGAGAGGCCCTTGTTCATGGTAACGATGTCGTTGAAGGTAGCTGCGCCATCAAATTCAGAGGTCTCGGTTACCTTCAGGGTCTTTGTGGTAGTAGCGCCTTCTACGGTGAGATCCTTCTTCACGGTAGCGTTGCTTTCCATGGTCACATCGCCCTTCAGGTCAGAGGTGCCATTGACGGTGAGGTTCTTTTCGACGGTGGCATTGGACTTCATGGTCACATCACCAGTGAGGGTGGATGTGCCGGTTACTGCCAGGTTGCCGCCTACCGAGGTGTTGCCATAGATGGTAGCACTTCCGCGTACGCCCAGGTCCTTCAGGACTTCTGCGTAATCCATCTGGGTCTTGTGATTGCCAGCTTCATTGGTGAGTTTGGTGAGTCCATCTGTGGTAGTCACAGTAGTGGTGCCCACTTTGTCTTCAATGGATCTGGTGCTCATGGTACGGCTTACCTTATCGCCTACCTTGTCGGTGATAGAAGTGGTTGCGGTATTGGCAATCTTGTCAGCGGTATTGCTGATGGTGCCGCCGGTTGCGGTATTCGCAATGCCATCTGCCTTCATGACTGTCTTCACAGCTGCATTTTCCCCTTCGCCGATCTGGCTGGTGATGGAGGTCTTGCCGATGGCTTTCACGTTTTCAGCGGTGAGTTCGCTGTCTCCGGTGACTGTGGTCTTCTGGTTTCCGCCCACTGTGGTGGTCAGATCCTTGCCAATCGTGTTGGTCATGCTGCCAGTAGAGGTGTTACTGATATCGCCACTGGTAGTATTGGTAATACCCTTTGCATCCCAGGTGGTAGAAGTATCGGAGCCATAAGCCGCCTTGACGCTGTCTGTCTTCACAGCCACCTGATTGTCGCCCACTTCATTGATGACACTGTTGGTTCCTTTATTGAGGACATCCTTTGCATCATTGGTGATAGTACCGTCCTTAGCGGTATTGATGATGCCGCCTGCGGTCATTTCGCTCTTTACTTTGGAGCCATCGCCGATTTCATTCACAATGGATTCGGCTGCGCTGTTTGTGATGCCCTTAGCGGTCATTGTGGAGCCGGTGAGGTTTGTGCCATCGGTGACTGCGGCGCTGATGGTTCCGGTGCTGGAGTCTTTCACGATGTCCAGGATGGTGGATCCATTCACCAGGGCTTCCTCAGACCTGGTTGCGGTCTTTGTGGATGCGCTGTACTGGGTATCGCTGGTCTGGATACGCTGTTCAGACTTTTCAGCGGTGCTGGAAGTATTGTTATATACGCCATCTGTGCCGTTCGTAATGGAAGAGCTGATGGTTGTGGCATTCTGATTTACTACAGTATTATTGGTGCCGTCAGTGACGGAGGAAGCGATCTGGTCGGCCTTCTGCAGGTCGTTGGAAGTATTGGTTCCATCGGTGATGTTCGTATTGGTCTGGCCTGCAATGGTATCGATGGTGGTCTTCGCATCTCCGTTTACAAGCTGGGATTTTTCTTCTGCAGCGCCGCGGATGTAGGACGCCTTCTTACCATCGGCCTGGCTCATTTCTTCCTGGGTCTGGGTGGAGGTCTGGGTGGAAATATTGGAGCCAGCGTCATTTGTAACTTTATTCACAATGGAGCTGGACGCATCGGTTTCTACATCGAGAGCTTTGTTGGTGATCTTGTTTCTTGCGGTGTTATTGATATTTTCTGCGGTGAGGCTGCTGTCATTCTTCACATTGGTTGTGAGGCTGCCATAGTTCTCGTTTACAGATCCTTTGACAGATTCTGTCTTGTTACCGCTCACTGTATTGGTCTGGTCACCGGCTACGACTGTGGACTGGCTGCCTCCGATGTTGGTACTCTGGTCCCCATCGATGGTGGTTGCCTGGCTGCCGTATTTCTCGGTTACTACGCCTTTAACGGTTTCCAACTTATTGCCGCTTACCGTATTCTGCTGGTCGCCGCCTACGATGTTGGTCTGGTTACCACCGACAGAGGTCTTCTGGTCAGTCTTGATGTTGGTGATCTGGGCATTGAAGTTTTCCGTTTCCGTTCCCTTCACATTGACTGTCCGGTCTCCGGATACAGTGACGGTCTGGCTGCCTGTTACCGCATGGGTCTCATTACCGCCCACCTTGGTGGAGAGGTCGCCGCCTACGGTGGTGGTCATGTTGCCGGAAGCTTTGTTCACGATATCCTTTGCATCGTTGGTGATGGTACCATTTTTAGCGGTGTTGGTGATATCTCCGGAAGCGGTATTGACAATGTCTTTCGCTTCGTTGGAGATAGTACCGCCGATGGCCGTATTGGCGATGCCATTGGCATCCATTACGGTCTTCACGGCAGAGCCGTCACCGATCTGACTGGTAATGGAAGTAGCGCCTTTGTTCAGGATCTTGTCCGCATCGTTGGTGATGGTGCCATTGGCTGCGGTGTTGGTGATGTTATTGGCATCCTGCTCGATGGTTGTCTTGCTGTCTCCTTCTTCCACACCCTGGAGAATCTTCTTCAGATTCTGGGTGATATAGGACTTGTTGAGGACATTGCCATTGTCATCTTTCAGGGTAATCTGGGAATCCGTTGTATCCGCGGTGGTCTTTGTAACATTGGACTGGCTGCCTTCCACTACGGAGTCCGTCATTTCGTATTTATTTTTACCATTCTGGGCAATTTCCCGAGAAGCATAATTCGTCGGATTGTCGCCGGTGTCGGAGAGGGACTGCTTCACGCTGTCTGCTGTGATGGTGCTGGTACCGATGGATTCATCATCCCTTGCCCATACGGTGCTTCCGGTTTCATCCATCTTGGAGGAGCTTGCCTGGAGTTCGCCGGTATCGGAGTACTTCAGGTTCTTGGAAGTCACATTGCCGCCGTGGATTTCGGTGTAGTTATTTTCATCGAGCTTGCTGGAAAGGGTCTTCGCGTTGAATTCGCCATTGACAGTCAGGTCCTTTTCAACGGTCAGGTTTCCGCCAATCGTAGCATCGCCGGTAGTTTCCAGGGTACCGGTCTTCACATCCCCAGCCTGTACGGTGCCGGTGGTCTGGATGGTGCCGCTTCCAGCATCGAGGCCGGTGGAGGTAATCTTGCCATTGGTATCAACAGAGAACTTACCGTTCGCTGCACTTACGGTTCCCTTGGTGGACAGGTTGCCATTGCTGTCGATGGTAGTATTGCCATTGGCTGCGCTGACTGCACCGTTGCTGTCAACGGTGAACTTGCCATCCGCCGCCTTGACAGCGCCATTGCTGTTAACCGTGAATTTGCCATCTGCCGCTTTGACAGAGCCGTCAGAGCTCAGGGTAATCTTGCCGTCCGCTGCTTTCACGCCACCGTTACTGTTAACCGTGAATTTACCGTCTGCTGCTTTGATGGAGCCATCGGAAGCAAGGGTGGTCTTGCCGCCGGCTGCGCTGACGCCGCCGTTGCTGTTGACTTTGAAATTGCCATCGGCTACGCTCAAGGTTCCAGCAGACTTGATGTTGCCATTGCTGCTGACAGTCATATTTCCATCGCCCACGTTGAGGCCATTGGATTTGACTACGCCGGTAGCACCGTTCAGTTCGATCTGGTCGTTGACGTTCACCGTGCCATTCGCGCTGTTGACGGTGAATTTGCCGTCCGCCCCTTTGATGGAGCCGTCGGACTTCAGGGCAGCCTTGGCTTCGCTGTAGGTATCGCCGCCGGTGTAGACACCGTCTTTATCCATGACCGTACTGTTTGTGCCGACCATGATACCATTTTCGTTCATGGTAATCTGATTATCGTTCCCTTTGTTCAGGATCATTTCGTTGGCGTCGGTCTTGGAGGTCGTGACGTTGCCGTCGGCATCAATGGTAGTGGTGTTCTTTTGGAGAACGTTCTGGTCATTCAGGCTGAGGCCGCTGTTGACGGCTTCGGCCAGCTTCTTGTCAGCCCCGATGCGGGCTTCTTTTTCAGCGGCGTCCGCTGCGTTCAGAGCCGTAAAGCCATTGGCCATATTGGTATTGATGGTATTGAACCCATCCACCATGTTCTGGTTGACCTGTGCAATGACTGCATCCTGGGCTTTATCGGCACCAATCCGGGCAGCGGTTTCTTTCGCCAGGGCCGTATCCAGGTCCTGCACGTTTTTACCAATGGTGCTGCCGGCTTTCACAACAGCGCCATCCTGTACGGAAGCATCCGCCTGCAGAGATTCCTTCACGGCGGTGATGCGGTTATCCAGAGCCGTATCGCCGGCTTTGATTTCATCGTGGATGGCATTGGCTTCATTCGTAATCCGTTCGTTCAGCTCTGTATCGGCAGCTTGACGAGCCTGGGTTTCCGTATTGAGGTCATTCTGCAACTGATTCGTCGTTTCATGAATGGCATTGGCTTCGTTCGTGATGCGTTCATTCAGTTCGTTATCGGCAGCCTTACGAGCAGCTTCTTCAGCGGCTACTTTGCGATACGTATAGGTATTGGCTTCTTTTTTAGCTGCGTCTATTTTGCTATCCGTTTCTGTCTTGGTGTATACGTCAGCAGCATTAGCTCTCGTTGCAATCTGGTCACTCAGGTCCTTGTCAGCAGCTTCACGATTCGTTGTTTCGGCAGTAATCGCATCGGCATTGGATTTGACCTGGGTATCCAGGGCATTCAGGTTCTGGCCGACATAGTTATCCTGTTTGACGTATTGGCCTTCCTGCGTCGTGCCATCAGTGACACCTTCCGTAGCGGTGAGCTTGCCATCGACCATGAGCGTCTTGGAGTCTTTATCATAGGTAATGGCTTCAGTCTTGGATTCGAGAACCGAGGTCCGGGCGTCAAGAGCTTTATCTGCCGCTTCCCGAGCGGTTGCTTCGGCAGTAATCGCATCGGCATTGGATTTGACCTGTGTATCGAGGGCATTCAGGTTCTGGCCGACATAGTTATCCTGTTTGACGTATTGGCCTTCCTGCGTCGTGCCATCAGTGACACCTTCCGTAGCGGTGAGCTTACCGTCGACCATGAGCGTCTTGGAGTCTTTATCATAGGTGATAGCTTCGGTCTTAGCTTCGAGATCCGAGGTACGGGAGCTGAGAGCATTGTCAGCTGCTTCCCGAGCAGCTTTTTCATTATCGATGTTTGTCTGCAGCTGTTTATCTGCATTTTCCAGGTTTGTTACGGAATATTTACGCTGACGAGCTTCTGTATCGATAGCGTCCTGCAGCTTCGTATCTGCTTCTGCACGGTCCACTTCTTCAGCTGCAATCCGATTGGTGAGAGCCGTATCACCGGCTTCACGAGCTGCTGTCTCTTCCGTAATCGCATCGGCATTGGATTTCACCTGGGTGTCAAGAGCGGAAAGGTTAGACCCGACGCTATTCGTCTGGACTACGTAGTTTCCGGTCTTCGTTGTATCATCGTAAACAGCTCCTGCTTCTACTTTTCCTGCTACCGACACATCACCGGTGGAAGTGATATTCCCCGTAGAAATTGAGCTGGAAGCCAATTGACCACGAATCTTCACATCTCTGACGGTCTGGTTTTCTTTGGTCCCTACAATCAGATTCCCATCCTTGGTAACATGCAGAGCCGTATCTGTTTTATCCTGAGCCAGCTTATTGTTAATTGCCGTATCAGCAGCTTCACGAGCGGTTGCTTCCGCTTCTAAATCTGCCTTGCCGGTACTACCCATATCATTAACTTTTTTCTCCAGTGCGGTCATGCTTTCCTGAACAGTACCAAGAGTGCTGGAATTATTGGCAATCTGTGTAGTATTAGCCTTTACCTGCTGTACTGCCTCATTGATTGCCTTAGCCGCTTCATTTGTTCCGGTAATAACGCCATACTTATTACGAAAGACTTTAAGTTCTGCAGCGCCAACCTGTGTCGAATCAGCTGCATAGGTATAACTCCCGGACCCCAGAAGTGCAGTAACCGCCAGCAGGACAATTGCCAGCTTCTTCAGCCCCTTTCCGGTACTTTCCGCTTTGCCGTGGCTCTTGGCGATTTCTGACGTGACCACATAAGTGTGTTTTGCCTTACTCCAGATGACTTTGTAGATTTTATTCATTGTGTTACCCTCCTTAGGTGGAAATGATTGGAATGCCCTGATCATTTTCTGCGGCTTTTCGCCGGATGTGCCGCATGTATTGACTCATGAATCCCCACAGGACTTCGTCCCAGCGGCGGGATGGCTATTTCTATCCTGCTTCCCTCCTTGCGCCATCCTTTAAATGATATGTGCTTCGTCTCCAAGGCTCAGGACTGGCCTTCGAAGTTACTCCTATGCCGGTTATGCACAGAGTGAAAAATAATGCTGTGGTCCCTGCCATTCTCCAGTGGCTGGAACCCATACAACCGGGTCATCCGGAATTGAACCCTTTCCATTCCGGACCTCCCGGGTGAAGGCGGACGAAATACCGGCTCGCGCCCTTTTCGCTTGCCGGGATTTTCCCGCTCCCATCTGCCCATACAATACCAAAACGAAAATCCTCTTTCCACTTTTTGTGCAAAAGTGGTCATTTTTATGCAAAAGTGGTCATTTTTATGGTGCTTTAAAGGAGTAAAGAAATGGTGAAATAGGGCGTTGAGAATTGAAATGGAGTTGTTTACCAGATTGGGGATTTCCGGCAGCGCCGCCTGATCCCATCAGTCCATCCTCCGCCTTTGGCGCGCCCCTTCTCTAAGGGGCTGCATTCTTACGGATTTTCTTACACTAAGCTGCTTGTGTTACAGTAATTCATTCTGCGGCTTAGCCGCTGGCGGATTTCATCCTCGATCTCGGTCTCAATCTGTCCCTCCCTTTCCCACGACAAAAAGCCCTGAAAAGCGTTTGCTTTTCAGGGCTTCCAATCATCTATCTTATTTCTTGACTTCAATGGAGAAGTAGTTCTTCTTTCCTTTGCGGATGATGATGAACTTGCCGTTCGTATTCGGATGGGCTTCCACATTGGCTTCGATGTCGCGGATCTGCTGCCCGTTTACCCGGATGGCGCCGTTCTTCACGTCTTCCCGGGCCTGGCGCTTGGACTTTTCTACGCCTGCTTCCACGAGGGCTTCCACAATGTTGATGGGCGCTTCATGGACTTCGCCGCCCCTGGTATTGCGGAAGGCCCCTTCGATTTCGTCTCCCGACAGTTCCTGGATGTTGCCGGAGAAGAGTGCCTGGGTTACTTTTTCTGCCTGCGCCAGTCCTTCGTCGCCATGGACGAAGCGGGTCACTTCTTCTGCCAGTTTTCTCTGGGCGCTCCGGTGTTCCGGATGTTCTTCCACCTCTTTGGCAAGGGCATCGATTTCTTCGTGGGAAAGGAAGGTGAAGTACTTCAGGTATTTCACCACGTCCCGATCGTCCTGGTTGAACCAGAACTGGTAGAATTCATAGGGAGAGGTCTTCTTCGGATCCAGCCATACAGCGCCGCCGGCGGTCTTACCGAATTTCGTGCCGTCAGCCTTCAGCATGAGGGGAATGGTGAGACCGTAGGCATCATGGACGTCTTCGGTCTTACGGAGCAGTTCCACGCCGTTGGTAATGTTCCCCCACTGGTCGGCGCCGCCGATCTGGAGTTGCACGTTGTACTTGTCGTAGAGCATCTTGAAGTCGATGGACTGGAGGATCTGGTAGGAGAATTCGGTGAAGGAAATCCCCGTTTCCAGACGGGATGCCACCACTTCCTTGGCCAGCATGGTATTGATATTGAAGAGTTTCCCGTAGTCCCGGAGGAATTCGAGGAGGGAAATCTTAGACAGCCAGTCGTAGTTATTCACCATGGTGAAGCCGTCTTCACCGAAGAGTTTCTTCATCTGGGCGGTGAGGCATTCTGCATTGTGCCGGATGGTTTCCTGGGACTGGAGGACACGCTCCGTCTTCCGGCCGGAGGGATCGCCGATGGAGCCGGTACCGCCGCCGATAACGATGACCGGATGGTGGCCGGCCAGCTGGAACCGCTTCAGGATCATAAAGGGAATGAGATGACCGATGTGCATGCTGTCACCGGTGGGATCGATGCCACAGTAGAGGGAAATGGATTTTTCCCCTACCAGTTTGTACAATCCTTCTTCATCGGTCTGCTGGTTCACAGCGCCGCGCCATTTCAGTTCATCAATAATGTTCATCGAACTCCGCCTTTCTTATTCTATGGATTTTGGGATTCTTCCCTGTTTTTTGTATATGACTCACTATAACACAATTGAAAGAGGATAGGTATAGAGAACATAGATTCTCGCCTGATGAATTGAAAACTCAATTGTGTTGCATAATGTATGGGCCCAAAAGTTAGGAGTTAGGAATGAGGAGTTTGGAGTGAAGGTGCGGCGCACAATTCATAGAGCGCCGGGGATTATAAATAGCGGGTTGGCATGTTTTTGTATAGAGCCATTTATGAGCTTATAATGTTCTGTCTCAAGCATATTTGTGCAATTCAAACATCGTAATTCTTATAGAACTGTATGTGAAATTAACCCCAAGCATGCAGCCCCTTGGAGAAGGGGCGCGCCAAAGGCGCAGGATGGATTACCGTAACGGTTAGACGCTGAATGTGAGATAACCATTCCTTCTGAATACCCTGCTTCGAAGCTTCCGCCTCTACGAGGCGGATCTATCCCCTGCCCTTTGGGCTGCCGCCGTTTGGCCTATAAGGAAGGCGCTTTTATGGGCAGGCTAAGCGCCTTTTGTATTTCAGGCCAAACTTGGAAGTCCTATGCAGGACTTCCATCTCCAAGGGGGCACGCATTTACCGATTGAGGTCATTTGACATATCCGGTAACTTTAATTACATATACGCCAAATTTACCAACATCCAAAAAAATCCCGCAGGATTCATTCCTGCGGGATTTCATTTCTATTTTCAGCCCTGCATGACAGTGCCGTCGGCCAGTTTAATGGTGTGGCCATTGTAATTGATGGTGCCCAGGTTGTTCACCGTGGTAGCTTCACTGTCTTCCGTAAGGGTCCAGGTGGAGCCTTCGGAAATGAAGATGTCGGCGTTGGTCTTGTAGGTATCGCCGTTCTGGGCATTCGGAACGATGTGGACTGCACCGGTCCAGGTGGAGCCTTCGGTGAGGTTCACGTTCACATCGGAAATGCGGTCTACCAGGATATTTCCATCGAGTTTCTGGTTCTTGAGGACCAGTTCCACATGGCCGCCGTTGCTTCCGGGATTACCCCAGCCGAAGCTGCCGTCGTTACCGGTGACCGTAAGCACCGGAAGGGTATTGTCCTGCTGGATAGCCGTATTTTCAAGGGTAATCCGGCCATGGGTGCTGGTGACGTAGAACATGCCGCCCTTATGGGAAATAAGGGTGGAGTCCTTGGCGTTGAACTGCTGGGTGCCCATGGTACCGATGGCTGATTCATCGGCATAAAGGACCACATTATAGGGAACGGAGTTCGTTTCATTGCCTTCCAGGGTAGCGCTTTCGAGGGTCAGGGTGTTATTTCCTTTGATAACCGCTGCTTTCGTAGCTTTGGCGTTCACGGTGCCATTGGTAATGGTAACATCCCCATTGGTGTAAACGCCGTGGGATTCCTGGCCGGTGGTGGTGAAATTGCTGTTTTCCGCCAGCAGGATGCCGCCGTTCTTGGAGACCTTGATGGCCGGGGAGCCGTAGCCCGTGGTGGATACGGTGCTTCCGGACAGTTTCATCATGGCCTTTTCAGAAAGTTCTACGGCAGGAGCGAAGTTTCCTGTAGTATCTACGGTGGAGTCGGTGAGATTGATATAGGTGCCTTTGCTGTACCCGTAGGCGCCGGTGGCTCCGTTGCCGGTGGTAGAGATCTTTGCCTTCGTGAAGGCGCCGTGGCCGCCGTGGCTTACAAGGAGGGCCGCATTCTTTCCGTAGAGATCGGAATTATTGACATCGTCCACGTCGCCGGATTTTGTAATCGTATCGCCGGTGGCGCTGATGTAGGCCATGGATACGCGGAGCGCATTTTCATTATTCTTCTGGGAAACGTAGGTCTGGCCATCGTAGGTGCCGTCGCTGGTAAGTTCATTGGCCGTGTCCCCCTGGTCAGCAGTATACTTTGCTGCAGGCGCCGGGGTGGGCTCCGGTTCCGGCTCCGGCTCAGGTTCCGGTTCCGGAGTCGGTTCTTCTACCGGCTGTTCCACAGGCTGCTCTACGACGGGCTTCGGTGCTTCCGGGGACAGGTTCTTGAACGTGCCGGACTCCACGGATTTTTCCACATCCGGAAGAGTCAGGGACAGGCCCTTCAGCAGGGCATCGGTGTAATTCACTTCCGGTGCCTTGGCTGTTTCTCCGGCTGCCGGAGCTGCTTCACCTGCCGGTGCTGCTTTCGCATCCTCTGCAAAGACAGAAGGCGCTCCCACTCCGGCAATGGCCAGGGCGCAGAGCAGGGCAGTGATTTTGCTGTGTTTCATATATTTCCTCTTTTCTCACGATGGATTCAGAATTCAAATCAATGTCTTATAAACCTAGGATATCATAGTCCAATAATCACATTTTACAACAAATGGAAGGAATTGTCATGTAGTAAAGGATAGAGTTGAGAATTGAGTGAAGAGAATTGAGGCCCCGCGGCTTTTGCCGCTTTATCCCTTCAATCCATGCTGCGGATTTGGTGCTCCCCGTTTGTCTGAAGAATGTATTCTTCGCCCTTCACTCTTTTCTCTTCACTCTTCTCGTATAACCAATGGGATTCTATCGGCAGGTGTGCTAAAATAGGAACGGTAAATTCGTTTATTCTATGAGTATATTACAGGGAGGCACCTATGCAGATTCATATTATTGACCATCCGCTGATCCAGCACAAACTCACCATCATGCGTTCCAAGTACACCAGTTCCGGCGAATTCCGCCGGCTCCTGAAGGAAATCACCCTTCTCATGGGCTATGAACTGACCCGGGACCTGCCGCTGGAAGATATCGAAATCGAGACGCCCCTGGAAAAGGCAAGGGGCAAACGGGTAGCAGGCAAGAAAGTGGGCATTGTCCCCATTCTCCGTGCCGGTTTCGGCATGGTGGACGGCCTTCTGGACCTCATGCCCTCCGCCCGTGTGGGCGTCATCGGCCTGTACCGGGATCCGGAAACCGCAAAACCCGTGGAATATTATTGCAAACTGCCGGATGCAGAAAACCGTGATTTCATTCTCGTGGACCCCATGCTGGCCACCGGCGGCAGTGCCGTGGCTGCTATCGATATGATGAAGAAGCGGGGTGTAAAGAATATTAAGTTCATGTGCCTCGTGGCTGCTCCGGAAGGGGTAGAAGTAGTGAACGATGCCCATCCGGATGTGCCGATTTTCACAGCCTCCCTGGACCGCAAGCTCAATGAGCACAAGTACATTCTCCCAGGCCTCGGCGATGCGGGGGACCGCATTTTCGGAACGAAGTAAGGTACCGTTTTGCATGGTAATGGATAGAGTCACCGGAGCGGGGCAGCTAGCTGCCCCGCCGCCAATGACTCTATCCGTATACATGAAGTACCACACGTAAAAAGCACCGGTGAGTTCTCGATCATCGGTGCTTTTTTGTACCCTGTTTACTTCTTCAGTACTGTCAGCTTATAGCCGTGGGTATTGATTTTCCCTTTGTTATTCAGGGTGGTGACGGTGGAGTCGCCGGTGAGGTCCCACTGGGCCCCTTTTTCCAGGGTGAGGTGGATGCCGGTGTCATTGGAACTGCCCTTTTCATTGGTGAGAATTTTTGCCTGCCCCTTCCAGGTACTCCCCTGACCCAAAGTCATGGTGAGTGTGGAAATGGTATCTGCCGCAATGGTGCCGTCCAGTTTCTGGTGGTCCGCCGTAAAGACCGCCTTGCCGCCGTTGCTGCCGGCTTTGCCCCAGCCCCGGGATGCACTGTTTCCGGCAACCCGGAGAAGGGCGCCGTCTTTGTCTTCGTTTTTGATTTTTACATTGTCCAAGTGAATGGTGCAGTCCGTATTGGTCACATAAATGACGTCGCCCTTATGGGATGTGAGGCTTCCTCCTTCCATGGAGAAGGAAGACTCCCCCTGTTCCGCATCGCCACTCATGGACTGGTAAAGCATGACGGTGTGGACATTTTCTTCTTTAATGGTCTGCTGCCCCATGACCCGGGTATCATCCATGCTGCCTTCGAGGCTGCAGTTCTTGAGGGCTATCTTATTTTTTCCTTCAATCACCGCCCCTTCGGAATGGAGTGCTTTGAGAGCGGCTCCTTCCAACGCAATGTCGGCAGTGGAATAGATGGCTGGGGACCCGTGGCCGGAGGTGGCAAATGTACCGCCCTTCACCCGCACCGTACCGCCGCCCCGGTCGGAGCGAATGGCGGCGGAGGAATCGCCGGAAGTGGCAACGGTGAGATTTTCTGCATCCGTCTCCCCGCCGCCGGTGGTCTGGATACCGCCGGAATTATGGCTGGTGGTGGTGATGGTCACATTCTTCGCCGCCACCTTCGTGCCTTTGCCGTAACTGAAAAGTCCATTCCCATTGGCCGCAGAACTGTGAACCGTGGAGTCTTCAATGGTCACCTGGGCCCCGTCGGTGGCAAGGAGGGCTGCATTCATGCCGTAGAAATCGCCACCTTCGGTGCTGGAGGATTTCCCTTCCTGCTTATCGATGGATACGTCCTTCAGTGTCACCGAAGCACCGGTGATACGAAGGGCATTCTCGTCATCCCCGGTGGAACCGAAGACCTGGTCCGTAATGGCCGTATTTTCCGTAATATTTCTGGCTGCCGTACCCTGGGTCACATGGTCCGGAGGATTGAATCCGCCAGGCGGTGGCGTCATGGTGCCATTGCCGGAAGGCGGCACTGGCGGCATATGATTGGAAGGCTGTCCGTTCCGGGCTGCAGAGCTATTGGAAGCGCTCTCCACGGGGACAGCCACCTTGGTCACCGTAATGTCCTGGGGCCGGTTCTGGAGGTTCCAGGTCATGGCATCGGAAAACCGCTGGGGCAGCACGCTGTCCACTTTCTTGTCCGCTGCCTGGGAAACGCCGCCCAGGAGGCACAGGGCGCAGAGCAGGGCTGCTGTTTTTGTATATTTCATAGCAATCACTCCTTACTTTCAGTAACTAACTGGTGATGGCCCTATTATAGCACAGAGTTTCCCGCGGCGTTTGCTATTAGGCATGCTGATGGGAAAGCCGCCATATTGCGGTTTGACGAGCTGTTGAGGGGGCTGATGGATAGAGTCATTCGCGCGGGGGCTTCTAGCTACTAGCTTCTAGCAACTAGGAAAGCTCTACAGCCTACGGCACGAATGACTGACGGAAATATCGGGTGGGAAGCGCCGCAGGCTGGCCAGCTTTCCTGGCAGCTAGAAGCTAAAAGCCAGCAGCTCCGTGTGAGTGACTCTACACGCAAGCATACTAACCGCCAAACCTAACAGCTCACTGAAATTGGCAAGTGCTGTTCCTTTTACCCGCCCTTTCAACCTGCTTCGCAAAGAGTTATAATATATACAGTCGTTTAATAATAATAATAATAATAATAATAATAAGGAGGCTCCCCAAATGGATGAAAATGTAAAGAAGATTCTGGAGAATAACCTGTGGGAAATCGCTACGGTCTGCATCAAAGGATTCCCGAATGTAGTGCCGGTGGGCTTCAAGGCTGTCCTGGATGACGGAAAACTGGCTGTGGGCGATGTATTCCTGAAGCAGACCCTGGCCAACGTGGAAGCAAACCACCGTATTGCCATTTCCGCCTATGATCCGAAGACAAGCGAAGGGTACCAGGTGAAGGGCACCGCTGAATACGTAACCGAAGGACCGGTGGTGGATCAGTTCAAAGCCATGGCTAAAGAACTTTTCCACGGCGCCTGCGATGCCAAGGGAGCCCTCATCATTACGCCAAACAAAATCGTCGTTACCACACCGGGTCCGGACAACAAGAAAGTCCTCATGGGAGAATAATTGAAAATTCCGGGAGCTGCAGAATTTCCTGCAGCTCTTTTTTTATATCTTTCTCTGCCGGGTCCCTCCTGTCCATGAAGAAACTGCCTGTCTTTTTAAAAGAAACAATGGTATGATAATTCTCATCAAAAAGAAAGGAGACGCGTCATGGCAGAAAGAAAAGAGGGACTTCTGGCAGCCCTTGGAGGATACCTGCTCTGGGGCATACTGCCGCTGTACTGGAAACTACTGGAAGGGGTAGGGGCCTATGAAATCCTGGCCCACCGCATCCTGTGGTCCTTTGTCTGCATGGTCCTTGTCCTGGCCTTCCTGAAAAAGGAAAAAGAATTCCGGGACACCGTTTCTGCGCTCATGGCCCACAGGAAGCGGGGGCTCCTCATGATTTCCGCTGCCCTTCTCATCACCGCCAACTGGTGCCTGTTCATCTGGGCCGTCACCCATGACCATATCGTGGATTCCAGTTTTGGCTATTACATCAATCCTCTTGTCAGTGTATTTCTGGGGGTTCTCCTCTTCCATGAACGGCTTTCAAAGCTGAAATGGATTTCCATCGGCATCGCCTTTCTCGGTATCCTGGTCATGAGTTTCCTTATCGGCCATTTCCCGGTGGTCTCCCTGGGACTGGCTATCACCTTTGCCCTCTACGGCGCCGCCAAGAAGGAGCTCCATATCAGCCCCTTCATCAGTATCACCCTGGAAACCCTGCTGGTGCTTCCCCTGGCCCTGGGCTGCGTGCTGCTCCTGCAGGCGAATGGCAGCAGCCATTTCCTGGCAGGAAACAGCCAGTTCACCCTGTGCCTCGCAGGGGCCGGCATTGTGACAGCCCTACCGCTCCTCCTCTTCTCCGCCGGAGCAAACCACCTGCCATTGAACGTACTGGGATTCTGCCAGTACATTTCCCCCAGCCTGTCCCTGGTCATCGGCCTTTTCCTGTACCACGAACCCTTTACAGGGATCCAGCTTTTCGGCTTCGCTGCCATTTGGATTTCCCTGGTACTGTTCACCATTTCTGACTTTCGGGAAAACAGGGAGGGGTAGAGGTCGAGACCGAGGCTGAGATTGAGGTTATCCTCTCAAATTAAAAACATAGACTCATCCCCAAAGTGCCGCTGCCAAATTGCAAACCACTCAATCACAGTCCGCAGGACACCACTTTCCCGACAGGCCAAAGCCCTGTCTCTCTTTATCTTTCCTTTACTTCCCTGTGTTACAATAAGGACAGTATGGTATCCGTTATATTTACCCCTGTAAGGAGGTCTTTACCATGGCAAAAATTCTTGTTGTATCCGGTCATCCCCATTTGGACAAGTCCCTGGCGAACCGCACAATTCTGGAAACCCTGAAGGAACTGGGACCGGAATTTACGCTCCACCGTCTCGATGAAATCGGCTGGGAATTCGATGTGAAAAAGGAGCAGGAACTGCTGAAGGACGCCGATGTCATTGTCTTCCAGTTCCCCATCCAGTGGTATTCTTATCCGGCCCTCATGAAACACTGGGTGGAAGATGTCTTTGCCCATGGCTTTGCCTACGGCACCGGCGGCACGGCGCTCAAAGGAAAGAAATTCCAGATTTCCTTCACCACCGGCAGCCCTGCCAGCGCATACAGAGTGGGTGGTCCCAATAACCATCCTATTGAGGATTTTCTTTTCAACTTCCAGCAGATTGCTGCGCTCTGCGGCATGGAATACCAGGAACCGATCTATACCTTCGGCTGTGCCTACATTCCCGGCGTGAGCCCGGAATTTGTAAAGGACCGGGTCATTAAAGACTGCAAGGCCCATGCGGAAAAGCTGTCAGAACGGCTGAAAGGGTTTTAAAAGGCAGAATTGAGATTTGAGGTAAGAGAGTTGAGGTTCAGCGGCTTTGCCGCAACCGTGGAAAATGAGGCAATATACCACCGAAGGTGGCTGATGTACCTTATGCCCCCGGTGCGAAGCACCCACAACCCGGTCGGACCAGCGAAGCGCAGTCCGACCCACCACCCTTATGCCCCATTTACAGGATTCCTGCAAACCTCTGGTTAAGCAAAAAATCCCCGTCCGGGTTTACCGGATGGGGATTCTTTTTATTTCTTGCGGGCTTCTTTTGCCTTTTTCTTTGCTTCTTTCCGTTCCTCCTTTTCTTCCTTTTCTTCTTCAAACTGTTCTACGATTTCTTCCGGTTCTTTGACTTTAAACCAGAAGGCGTAAAGAGCAGGGACGAAGAGGAGGCCCAGAGGAGTCGCCACGGAGAGGCCGCCGATGAAGGCAGCGGACATGGGGCTCCAGAAGGGGTTCGGGAGAAGAGGAATCATGCCGAGTACTTCGGCGAAGGAAGTCAGCATGATGGGACGGAAACGGAGGACCGCAGATTCAATGACCGCATGGTAGGGGTCCATGCCGCTTTCCAGGTGCTGCCGGATCTGGTCCAGAAGGATGATACTGTTTCGTACCACCATGCCGCCGATGGCCAGCATGCCGATGATAGCCACGAAGCCCATGGGCTTCTGGGTGACCACGAGGGTCAGGATGCAGCCGATCATACCGAGGGGCGCGGAAATGGCGGCAATCACCATGAGCCGGAGGTCCTTCAGCTCGAACATGAGCACCATGAGGATGATGAATATCATAATGGGCAAGGTGTCCATGATCTGCCTCATGGAGGTATCGCTCCGTTCCAGGGTACCGTCCTTTTCAAGGGTATACCCATCGGGCAGGTTATTCCGGAAATCCTTCAGGGTCTTGTCATAGAGGGCGGAAGCCACGGAGTCACTGGTGACGCCGCCGGTCACGTCGCTTCGGATGGTAATGCAGGGTTCGATATTCCGCCGCCAGATGGTACTTGTTTCATTCTGATAGGAAATATCCGCAAATTCACCGAGAGGAACGTAGCGGCCATTCCCCACATGCACAGGCAGGGAAGAGAGGCTCGCCATACGGGCGGTGTTGTCCCCTTCCAGGCGGAAGGAAATGGGTACCAGCTGGTCTCCCTGATAGGATTCTGCCACTTTGTATCCCGACAGCTTCACGTAGAGGTCCTGGGAAACGGCATAGTTGTCGATGCCCAGTTCCCGCACCTTATCCTGGTTGATGGTGAGGTGGATGGTCGGTGTCTGCTGGGGCCAGTCCAGGGAAGCATTGGTGACGTTCGGATGCTGTTTCACCAGGGCCAGTGCCTCTTCCGCCAGGGCCGCCGTCTTACCGGCGTCCGGGCCCCGGAGACGGAGCATCACAGGGTACTCCGCCGGCGGACCGGTCTGGATGAGCCGGGTATGGGACCGGACTTCCGGATACCTGTCGGCCAGCATGGTTTCCACATCTTTCCGGAGCGTATCCCGGGATGTGGTGTCCTTGGCTACAATAATCATCTGGCCATGGTCATCTTCCGCTGCCTGGGGATTGAAGAGGAGAATGAATCGGGGCGCCGTATCGCCGATGTAGGTGGAAAAGGAGGACACCCGGTCATCGCCGTAGAGACTGTCTGCCACGGCGGACATGACTTTCTTCGTATCTTTGATGGAAGCGCCGGAGGGAAGGTTCACATCCAAAATGATTTCCGGCCGCACAGAGGCCGGGAAGAATTCATGGTTCACCAGGGGAAGCGTCATGAGGGCAAACACAAAGAGTGCCCCTACGCCGATGATGGCGGTCTTCCGATAATGGACGAACAGTTTCACGGCTCTCCGGAATGCGCCGTAGGCTTTGTCCTGGATTTTCACCTTGATGGGGTTCGGCTTACCCAGTTTGATGAACTGGTATCCAAGCACCGGACTCACGAAGATGGAGGCAATCCAGGAAAGGAGAAGAGTGGAACCGATGACCCAGAAAAGGGAATTCGTATATTCCGTGACCTGTCCTTCTGCCAGTCCTACGGGAATAAAGCCGGCCGCCGTAATGAGGGTGCCCGCCAGCATGGGGGCAGCGCAGGCCTTGTAGGCTCCTTCTGCCGATTCCATGCGGCCGCAGCCGTGCTCCAGCTTTACCTGCATCATTTCGATGACGATGATGGCATCATCCACCAGAAGCCCAAGGGATACGATCAGGGACCCCAGGGATACGATGTGGAGGTCGATGCCCCGCCATTTCATGAAAAGGAAGGAAGCACATACCACCACCGGTACGCACATGGCGAGAACCATGCCGCTCCGAAGGCCCAGGGACAGGAAGCTCACCGCCATGACGATGATAAGGGCTTCGATCAGGGCTTCCGTGAATTCGGCAATGGAATTATTGACCACCTTCGGCTGGTCTGCTACCAGGTCCACATCCATGCCCGCCGGAAGTTCAGATTTCATATTGTCCACGGCGGCCTGGAGATTCTTCCCCAGGGTGAGGTTATTACCGCCATCCGCCATGGCCACGGCGATACCGATGGCCGGCTTGCCGTTGAAATACATGAGAGATGTTTCCGGGTCCGTGTAGGTTTGGGTGACCTTCGCCACGTCGCCTAAGTGGAAATTCCGCTCTCCCACGTGAATAGGAATATTTTTCAGGGCTTCCGTCGTACCCAGGAGTCCTTCCACCCGGATAGCCACGTTCCGGGAATCCGTGTGTATGGTGCCGGCAGGCATCATGGCGGACTGCTGCTTGATGATGCCATAAATATCGGAAGGAGACAGGCCGAAGGAGGCCAGCTTGTTCTGGTCCATTTCCACGTAAATCATCTGCTCCTGCACGCCCAGGAGTTTCACCTGCTGCACGTCCGGTACCAGCACCAGCCGGCGGCGAATGTCTTCTGCGTATTTACGTTTTTCCTCGTAGCTGTAATCATTGCCGGTCAAAGCATAGATGGAGCCGTATACATCATCGAAGCGGTCGTTGATGACAGGGCCCTGCACGCCGGAGGGAAGGTCGCTCCATACGTCGGTAATAGAATTTCTCACATCGTGCCAGCGCTGCTGGACTTCCGACTTCGGCACGCTGTCCTTCAGGTCCACGTAAATAACGGTCTTCCCGTCGTGGGTGAAGGATTTGATGTAGTCCAGGCCCTTCGTATCCTGCAGCTTCCGCTCCAGGGGATAGGTGACCTGGTCCGTAATCTGCTCCGCCGTGGCACCGGGCCAGGCGGCGGCGATCACCATTTCACGAATGGTGAAATTCGGGTCCTCGCTGCGGCCCAGACGGAAGTAGGAGAAAATACCGCCAATGATGATGGATATGATGAAGAAATAGACGATCTGCTTATGGCGAATCGCCCATTCCGCCAGGTTCACCCCTTTCATGTTCTCACCTCTTCCCCTTCCGTGAGCTTAGAGGCCCCGGCAGAAACGATGCGGTCCCCTTTGGCAATGCCTCCGGTGATTTCTACCGTATCTTCGCCGTAGCGGCCGGTGGTTACTTCTACGAGGTGGACCTTATTGTCCTTCACCACCCATACCGCCGGTTTTTCGCTCTGGGTGGCCATGGCGGAGAGGGGCACCATGAATCCGTCCCCCTCGTTCCGGGTGCCGAATTTTACTTCCGCCGTCATGCCTACGACTACGGAGTCCGGCGGATCTACGAGTGTCACTTTAGCATCGTAGGTGCCGGTGTTTGTATTCGGCGATGCAGCGATATCCCGCACCCTGCCTTCTACCGTCACTCCCGGGAGGGCCCAGAAGGTCACTGTGGCCGGTGTACCGACGGCATAGGACTTGTACTGTTTTTCTGTCAGGGAAATATGGACATCCTTCCTCGAATCATCGATGATAGTCACCACCGGAGTGCCGGCCGAAACCACCTGCCCCACTTCGTACATGGTGGAGCCGATGACTCCATCCCGGTCCGCCGTGAGGAGGGTAAATCCCAGGTTGTTCTGCGCCCGGGCCAGTGCGGCCTGTGCCGAATCCAGCTGGGCCCTGGCAAGGTCTGACTTGTTGCTGACCTGGTCCATGGTCAGGTCAGAAATGGCATTGGCCTCGTGGAGCTGCCTGTACCGGGCTTCCGTGGAATAGGCCAGGTCCGCCGATGCCTGGGCAGAGGTAAGGGCACTCTGGGCAGAGGCCACCTGCTCTTCCGCGTCCTTGGAATCCACTTTCATCAGCACATCCCCTGCAGAAACCCGCTGGCCCTGGTCCACGTACCGGGCCATGATGCGGCCGCCGGTCTGGAAAGCCAGGGGCGACTCAAAGTACCCATGGACGGTGCCGGAGAAGGTGGTCTTTTCCCCTTTCACCGATTCCCCCGCCACCACCGTCTTTACAAGCGGTGCCTGATGGGATACTGCCGCCTGCTGGCCGCAGCCTGCCACAAGGATGGATGTGCCGAGAAGTCCGGCACATATCCATTTCTTCCAATTCTTCATCATTTTTTATCTCCCCTGTTTGTACTGCCTGCCGGTTCTTCCCGCGCTTCCAGGCCTTTCAGCATAATATCTTCCAAAAGTTCCAGCACATCTTTTCCGGTCATATTCATTTCCTTCAGAAATGCAGGATCCGTAAGTCCCTGGGCTGCATAAAATACGCACTGCCGCACCACAGGAAGGTTCACCCGGCGGTATTCCCCTTTGTCCACGCCTTCCTTGAGGAGGGCCATCATATCGTCAAATTTACTTTCCCTGTATTGGTTCCATTCCTGCCAGATATCTTCATACCGGTTCTGGAGATCCTCGTTCACCGCGTCCGGCAGGTACCAGAATGTTTCGAAGAAAAGGCCGCAGAACGCCATGAGCCGGCTGTTTACGGATCCCCTTCCGTGGATCAGGGGCTCTGCCCGGCTGTCAAACCGTTCCATGGCCCAGTGCATGACAAGCCGTACCAGGTCTTCCTTCGACCGTACCACCTTGTAAATAGAACTCTTGCTGGCATGGAGCTTCTTTGCCAGGTCATCCATCGTAAATTTGAGGGACCGGGACTTCATCTCTTCCAGTGTCGCTTTCACCAGTCTGTCTTTCATAGCTACCTCCAGTACTGATTTAGTTTTTCTAGTACTGTACCTATTATAAAGAAAGGAAGCCCTCCCGTCAATAAAAAACAGGGTCCCGAATGGTCAGAAGATTCTTGAGGATTCGGTGAATACCGGGAACCTTCTGAACCCATAGGCCTCTGGAGCCATACTCGCCGAATAAACCCAAAATCAAATTTGAGCCATTATTTTACAGCCCCATTTCCCCCCGAATAGATCTCCTATTTGCCCATTGTCTCCATGGTTTTCAATGAAGTATAATAAAGAAAAATCTTTTATGACCAGTAAATTTTTTATTTCCGGGGGGACTTTCCATCATGATCCATGTTGCTCTGATCGACGACAGTCCGACGGACCTTGAAATCGGGCAGCGCTTTATAAAATCCTATTTTGAATCCCGTGAAGACGCCCGGGACATGGAACTTTCCTTTACCACCTACCTGGATGGCCCTTCTTTCCTGTCTGAATTTGAAGAAGGTAAATTTGATCTTATTTTCCTTGATATTTACATGCCCGATATGGATGGCATCGAAGCGGCAAAGAAGATCCGTCAGAAAGATGAGGATGTAAAAATTCTTTTCCTCACCACCAGTCGGGAACACGCCCTGGAAAGCTACCAGGTCTTTGCCTCCGGTTACATTCTGAAGCCCTTAATCAGCCACAAGGATGACCTTTTCACCGCCCTGGATCGGGCCCTGCCGCCGGGTACTTTGAAGCCGGCAGCCCTGATTCTCCGGATTCCGGGAAATGAAACCCTGAAATTTCCCTTCAGCCGCATTATGTACATCGACTGCAACAAGAGCCGCACCGCCACCATCCATATGAAAGATAAGGAAGCTCCCACCCGGGAAATGTTTCAGGAAGTGGCGGAAACCCTGTCGGAGGACCGCCGATTCTTTGAATGTTACCACAAGGTCCTCCTCAATATGGACTACATCGACTCCATGGACGACGAATCCTTCCGCCTCACCGACGGCACGGTGATCCCCATCAGCCGCCGGAAAAAGAAGGAAGTGAAAAATCACTACATGCAGTACCTTCTGTCCAAGTAATGAATCCTGTTGTTATTTACAGCCATGATTTCTTCCCTTTATATTTATCGGAATGATGGCTGCTGTTTCTTGTATTCCCATCCTGTATCCCTGAACCCTTTGTGTCGGTCTTCCTGCCGGCAGACTGTTAGGAGTTCTATTATGGAAAATGCTTTTTCCCTGGCCCTGTGTACCGTGCTTATCCATCTGGCCGGCCGATTTATTTGGTATCAGTCTTTTCGTAATGACATTCCCCACAAGGAGGTATTTTATGGTACCCTCTCTTTCCTGGCCCTGGGCCTCCTGAATTTCTTTCTCCTGCGCTATCTCTATGCCCTGCCGGGACGATTGATCCCCATATATAAAATATCTCTTACCCTGGGATGGCTGCCCTACTTTCTTTTATCCTTCCTGTGGCTTCCCAGGATGGTGCCCCAGCAGATTTTCGTACTGGGCATGCAGGGACTCTGGGTTTTCTTCATCCACACCCTCAGTATGGTAACTATACTGTTCATGCCCGGCATCTATGCTCTTACCGATAAGCTCTATATGGAGCTCATAGGGTATCTGGTCTACTTCATTCTGACTTTTCCATTGGCTATCCACATGTTCCGGGACATGTGCCCCTCCCGGCAGCTGATCCGGGGAAAACCCTATGGTTACTACATAGCCATGCTGCCCATCATCATCTGCCTCATGCTGATTCCCATCAGCATGGATGACCGGCTTTGGAGCCCGGATAAACTGGCAGCCCGGTTTATTTCTGTCTTTGCTTTTATCGCCCTCTACCGCTATGTGTATCTGGAATCCAGGGACCTGGAGGATGAGATCCTTACCCGAAGTGCCGGAGAAATCCGGGAAAAGGCAATTCGTTTTTTCCAGAACTACACCATTCTCGTACAGGATTCTATGAAACAGGTGGCCATTATGCGCCACGATGTTCGGCACAATATTCACACCCTCTATAAACTCATCAGTACAGGGAAACAGGACGAGGCCCTCTCCATGCTGGAGTCCTATGATGATGACCTGGAAAAGGCTGCATCCCACCCCTACTGCCTGAATCCCTATATCAATGCCATCCTGTCGGTTTACCTCCATAAGGCCCGGAATGCAGGTATTCCGGTAACCCAGAGAATCAATTTCCCCGATGACATTCCCGGTCTCCAGGAGGACCTGGGATTCCTTCTGGCCAACCTGCTGGAAAACGCCATCCGGGTATCGGAACAAGAAGATAAGGGCCGCCGTTTCCTCCGGCTGAATCTGCAGCAGAAAGGAAGCCAGGTCATCCTTGCTATTGAAAATTACTGTTCCACCCCCCTCCATTTCGATGAATTGGGATACCCCCGTTCTTCGGAGCCTGGCCGCGGCACCGGCATGGCTTCGGTGCACCGTTTCATTCGCCGATATCACGGATTTAAGAATTTTACCCAGGATGATGGGGTGGTCCGCTTTGAAATCTATTTCAAGTTGCCCTGACATGGCAGTATTTATTCTCCTTTGAGGACATATACGTTGAACTTACAGATTGCTATACCTGTGGCCGTGACCATTACACATCTGATAGGAGCCTTCTTACGGTATATTCCTTTTCAGGACGTGCTCAGCAGGAAGCAGAAAAAGGGGATGCTCCTTTCCTACCTCGCCATAGCGGCCATTATGTTTCCCATATACTTCCATCTTTTTGAAAATCCTGCCACCCGGGTGCCCTATCTGAAGATTGCTTTTTCCATAGGATTTCTGGTATACATGGCAGCTACTCTCTTCTGGTTCCATACCCGTCTGGCCCAACAGCTCTATATTTTTGGTATGCACGGCCTCTGGGTCACTACCATTCACACTGTGGCAGGTATACTGATTTATTACGTACTCCATGTAGATATTGCGTCTGACCAGCTCTTTACTATTTCCATCATTGACCCTCTCTGTAATATCCTGCTCCTGCCGGCAAGTATATACATGTTCCGCCGCATGCGGCCCTCTTCCCTTCTCATGGGGGATAAGCCCTACGGATACTACATGGCCCTCCTTCCTTTGGCCATTGCCTTTATCCAGGTCCCCCAGAATCTCAATATGGACCAGTTTTTCTGGAACTCGAACCGTATCCTCATGCGGGTTATTACGGCGGCCTGCTTTTTCATTCTCTATAAAGGTGTCCGACTGGAAGATGAAAACCTGGCCAGTGAAATTCATCTGCGAAGTGTGAATGATACCCAGAGAAAGACCATCCACTTCCTCCAGAGCTATACCCTCCTTGTACAGCAGGGATCAAAGAAATTTTCCATTCTCCGCCATGATATGCGGCACCATATCCAGCTGGTATACGCTCTCATTCACGATGATAAAAAGGAAGAAGCCCTGAAGGCACTAGAGTCCTTCGACACCCAGCTTGATAAAACCGCCATCCGTCCCTATTCCCTGAATCCCTATATCAATGCCATTCTTTCGGTCTATATCAACAGGGCCCAGGAAGAAGGTTTCTCCGTCACAACGCAGATCAACTTTCCGGAAAGCATGCCTGTCCTTGAAGAACAGCTGTCGGTGGTACTGGCAAACCTCATGGAAAATGCCATCCGTGTCACTTCCCGGGAGCCAAAGGATAAGCGGTTCCTCGAAGTTCATCTACAGTCCAAAGGAAAACAGGCGGTGCTGGAAGTGGACAATTTCTGTTCCAAACCTATTGTTTTCAATGCAGAAGGATTCCCTGCCACCACCAAAAAGGGCCATGGTATCGGCATGGTTTCTACCCGCCGTTTTATTGAACATTATAAGGGATATAAGGATTTCAGCCAGACCGACGGCCGGGTAAAGTTCATCATTTACTTCCGCATGGATGTGACGAAGGAGCCATTCAAAAGGAAGCCTGATGACTCCGGCATGCTTACGGATTGAGTCACAAGTGTTGGGGCTTCCAGCTATTAGCTGCCAACTACCCGGAACCCGCCGCAGGCGAATCAGCTTTCCTGGTAGCTAGCGGCTAAAAGCTAGAAGCTTCCCTCCAGTGACTCTGCCCATAAGCCGCTATTTCAAGAAAGGTGGTGACCTATGGAGCTCGCATTTCTCCTGACCGCCAGCGTGACCTTTACCCATCTGGTGGGCGCCCTGATCCGGTATGAACCATTTCACAATGTTCTCAGCCGGCGTACAAAGGAAAAGCTTTTCTGGTCCTACATGGTCATTGCTATCCTTATGTTTCCCGTATATGTACTGATTTTCCCAAACCCCGACACACAGGTGCCCTATCTGAAGGCGGCCCATTCCATGGGGGCCTTCCTGTATGTGGCAGCGAATTTTTTCTGGTTCCACACCCGCATTGCCCAGCAGATTTATACCAGCGGTATGCAGGGACTCTGGGCCAGCACCATCCATACCATTTCAGGTTTCCTGGTTTACCACATTTTTGATATTGACATCAGCTTTGACCAGGTCTGGGTCATTGCGGTCATTGATCCCCTTATAAATGCATTCTTCCTGCCTTTGGGAGTCTACCTCTTCCGCCATATGCGTCCTTCTTCTCTCCTCATGAGCGATAGACCCTATGGGTACTACATGGCTGTTCTTCCACTGGTCATCCTTTTCATCCAGTATCCCCAGAATCTGAATATGGACCAGTACTTCTGGGCTCCTGACCGCATTTCCATGCGCATCATCACAGCGGCCTGCTTCTTCCTCATCTATAAAGGGGTGCAGCTGGAAGACGAGAATCTGGCCAGTGAAATCCACCTGCGAAGCATGAATGATACCCAGCGGAAGACTATTCATTTCCTCCAGAGCTACACCCTACTCGTACAGCAGGGAACGAAAAAATTTTCCATTCTCCGCCACGACATGCGCCATCACATCCAACTGGTGTATGCCCTCATCCATGACGATAAAAAGGAAGAAGCCCTGAAGGCCCTGGAGTCCTACGATTCCCAGCTCGATAAGACAGCCATCCGCCCCTATTCCATGAACCCCTATATCAACGCCATCCTTTCTGTATACATCAATCGAGCTAAGGAAGAGGGATTTAAAGTCACCGCCCAGATTAATTTCCCTGCAAATGTACCGGTGCTGGAAGAGCAGCTGTCGGTAGTACTGGCCAATCTTATGGAAAATGGTATCCGTACTACCTCCCAGGAGCCGAAGGAAAAGCGGTATATGAACATACAGCTCCAGACAAAGGGGAATCAGGCCGTACTTTCCGTAGAAAATTACTACTCCCAGCCCATCGATTTTGATAAGGACGGATTCCCCAGGGCCACCCGCAAGGGCCATGGCTTAGGAATGATTTCCATCCGGAAATTTCTGGAACGATACAAAGGATACAAGGACTTCACCCAGACTGATGGACAGGTAAAGTTCGTTCTCTACTTTCGCATGGATGCACAGAAGCAGCCATGTAAAAAGGACGCATAGATTGTCCCTTTCAGTTTGCCAGGTTAATGGATAGCGTAACTGGAGCGGAGCTTCTAGCAGTTAGAAAGGCCGGCCAGCCTACGGCATGTAAGACCTATTGAGGAAACTGCAGGAAAGCGCCACAGGCGGATCAGTTTTGCTGGAGGCCTGCAGCTAGAAGTTAAAAACCCCATGCCAATGACTCCGTCCATAGGCATCGCATAAAAAAGGAACATGGAACCCTCGGTTTCCATGCTCCTTTTTTGTCTTTTATCCCATACGGGTAACGATATTTTTCGCCCATTCCCGGTTGATGATGAGGTCCCCCCGGGACAGGACGTCGATTCTGGCCTGTGCCGCCTCTTTGATGGCGTTGTACAGGGACATATCAAACTCCATGGACGCAATCATTTTCCCTTCCTTCCGGAAGAGGAATCCATGCTCCCCGTCTTCGTTGGTGGCGAAGTAGATTTCATCAATGTGTTTGTCTTTGTACTTTTCATCCACATTGTCCCAAATGGAACTCTTGATGATTTCCACAATCCGGTCATCCAGGCCGGCGTCCAGGATCAGCAGCTTTTCCTTGAATTCATTATAGGAAAGGACGATCCGCTTCAGATAGCTATCGAAGGCATTGCCCCGGCGGGAAAGGATCTCCTCCATTCCTTTGGGCGAAGAGCCATCGGCATCGACAAAAATAAGGATTTTATCTTCCTGCTGGTGGTAAAGGAAATTGTAATTCAGGAGGGATGTGGCCCCGCAGTCCGGACAGCGGGGCCGGAAGGCTTCATCGTTTCTCACCTTTTCCTTCATTTCCGGATGTTCCATGGTATTGATACTGTCCCAAACGGTGAATGGATGTTTTTTCCCGCATTTGGGGCAGGTAATTTCCTGCATTGCGCTCTGTGACATGTATGACCTCCATAAAAATACGGTATATATTGCATTAATTATAGCACAGGGAACAGGGATTGGGTGGTACAACGGACAGAGTCATTGACACGGGAGCTGCCAGCTTCTCGCGACTAGTGTCTTGTCTCAATCACATTTGTGCTAATGATAGCTTAATTATATGATGACATGGTAATAGATTCGCAAGTAGAAACGACTCCCATAACGTCATTTCGAGCGGTGGCAGCATGCAAAATGATTGTACCGGTAAAAATCGCTACAGCTACGATGAGTCGAGAAATCTTTCTTGCTATCGGGAATACAGGTTTTTTAAACCGTGCATAGCGTTGTAAGATCGTCAGAGGCATCTATCTGAGAGATCTCTCGACTCTATCTCACATTCTATTCTTATATTTTGCGTCATTACGGTGCTTACCACCGCTCGAGATGACGAGTCAGGGATAGAGTCAAGTGTATTTGCTGACGGAAAGGAACTATACTAATGCACTCAAGTCAACGTTAACCATTATCCCAAATGTGATTGAGACGCGTCACTAGCAGCTGGAAGCCCCTGCCTCAATGACTCCATCCGTCAAAGCCGCTACAGTTTCAAGTCATCCGCTCTTTTTCCATAACCTTCTTCAGTTTCCGCCGGGCCCCCTGGAGGGCATCCCGGACGGAGGTGGGCGTAATGCCAAGCTCCCTTGCCGTATCGGCCTGGCTCTTTTCCTCAAAGTATACCTTTTCTATAACTGTCGACTGCCGTTCCGTAAGCACTGCCACCGACAGGAGACGGCGGATGGTTTCCCGCTCCCGATAACGCTGGTCCCGTTCTTCCATGAGTTCCAGGGTTCCCCGGGATTCATCGGCGGTGAGGTCAATGGTCTCCAGCTCCTCGCCCATGGGATTATCTACAGGCGCATTCAGGGAAAGCACCTGCCTTTCCCGGTAGGTCCTGTTCCGGAAATATTCTTCCTTCATGGCCCCTTCCAGGGAGAGCCGGCAATAAGAGAGAAACCGCACTCCCTGGTTCCCGTCATACCGATCCACGGCCCGCCTGAAATTTTCAAAGGAAGAGGTAATGAGACTATCCGGGCTTTCCCGGGGGAACCGCCGGGCCAGGCGCACAAGAAAAGGAAAATTCCAGGCCCAAAGGATTTCCAGGGCCGTCTCTCCGCTGATTTCCGCCCGGTCCCTTCCCCGGAATACATCTTCATTCGTAGGATACCGTTCTCCCCATTCCTCTTTCTGGCTTTTAATAAAACCATTCATGGTATCCAGAAAAGCATCCCATCCGGAAAGGCCGTAGGATTCCCCGCTTTCCAGCAGCATCCCTTCCCCGGCACCATGCAGTTTTTTCTCCCACATTTCCATAAAGGAAACCAGGCGAAATCCTTCCATAGCAGCCTCCTATGTACAATGGGTAACTGTTTTTTTCATTTTACGATAGAAGACAGAAGAAGCGCAAGGGAGAGCAAGATTGAGATTGAGATTGAGATTGAGATCGAGATCGAGGTCGAGATTGAAATTCTCTGCCACACCCCTTTGTCCCTGGAGGCTAGGGAAGCGCTGATTAATTCGCAGAGTCAGATTTCATAAGGATTTTTATGCACTGCTTCGTCATAGCTCGGCCAAGGATAAAAGGAAGGCGCTTTTATGTGCAGAGAAAGCGCCAACTTACCTTGGCTCAGCAGTCCTATGCAGGACTGCTGCCTTAAATGGCTCGCTATTCGCGTCGAACTATTCCTCGCATTGCATAAAAATCCAAGAATGAAATCCGACAACGATTTAATCAGTGCTTCCCTAGAAAGATTTCTCCACTCCTCGAAGCTTCAGGGATTCATGACTTCATCACCACTTTTCCGCTTACACCGGTCGAAATGACGGGAATGGTATATCAAAAAGCGGCGCTGTATGAATTGTGCGCCGCCCATCCACTCCTCACTCCTCCCTCCTCACTCCTCCTTCCTCACTTCTCACTTTTGCCTGTTTCCGTCACTTTACCTGCCTTGACACCATTACCCTTCCGTGTTATCATACTTCTAATTTCACAGAAAGCGATGAGAAGAAGAGTACGTCCTTTGAACCGGCAAAGAGAGCTGCGTATGGTGAAAGCAGTGCGGAGAGAAGAGCGGAAGATGGACTTTGAGCTTCCGGGCCGAATCATGAAGCCCGCCGGGACTGCCCGTTACAGCAGCAGGGTATTTATGGCTTTGTCCGGCGTACCTGATAAGTCCTTTACCGGCGACGGGAAGGAGAAACAGAGTGGTAACACGGTTATATATCGTCTCTCATTTTTGAGGGACGATTTTTTTATTTCACAAAAGGAAGGTCATTCTTATGGATATCAAAACAATCTGCATTCACGGCAGCGACTGGAAAGATCCCACCGGCTGCATTTCTGTCCCCATTTTCCAGAGTGCCACATTCGGCCATCCGGAGCTCGGCGAATCTACGGGTTACGATTACACCCGGGTCCAGAACCCCACCAGGGAAAGTGCGGAAAAAGTGGTGGCCGCCCTGGAGCACGGCTGTGACTGTACCAGTTATTCCTCCGGCATGGCCGCCATTTCCATGGTCATGGAACTTTTCAAGCCGGGGGATACCATCATCTCTTCCGATGACCTCTACGGCGGCTCCATCCGCCTTTTCCGTTTCGTGAACGAAAAGAACGGTATCCGGTTCAAATTCGTAAACACTTCCTACCCGGACAGGGTGGAAGAAGCTTTCGATGACAGTGTGAAGGCCCTCTACATCGAAACCCCCACGAACCCCATGATGCAGGTAACGGATATCCGGAAAATGGCGGACATCGCCCATGCCCACGGCGCCCTCCTCATTGCGGATAACACATTCATGAGCCCCTACTTCTGCAACCCCATCGACTTCGGTGCGGACATTGTCCTTCACAGCGGCACCAAGTACCTGGCAGGCCACAACGATACCCTGGCGGGATTCGTGGTATGTAAAGACAAGGAAATCGCAGAAAAAGTCCGTTTCCTCTATAAAACCGTAGGCGGCTGCCTGGCCCCCTTTGACAGCTGGCTCGTGACCAGGGGCATCAAGACTCTCGCTATCCGCATGGAAGCGGCACAGAAAAACGCAGGGATCCTTGCAGAATGGCTGGAAAACCATCCGAAGGTGTCCAAGGTCTTCTATCCGGGCCTCAAGGATTTCCCGAACCGGGACGTCCACTTCCGCCAGTCCCGGGGCGCCGGCGCCATGCTTTCCTTCTACACCGACACCCATGAAACGGCGCTGAAGGTACTGAAAGATGTAAAGCTTATCCGCTTCGCCGAAAGTTTGGGCGGCGTAGAAAGCCTTATTACCTACCCCGCCACCCAGACCCACAGTGACCTTTCCGAAGAGGAACGGCAGTCCCGGGGCATTACGAACTGCCTCCTCCGCCTGTCTGTGGGCATCGAAGATGTCAACGACCTCATCGCCGACCTCTCCCAGGCCTTGGGCTAAGGATCAAATCTGCTGGCTGATAGACTCACCGGAGCAGGGATTCTAGCTCCCAGCTTCTGGCTTTCAGGAAAACTGGCCAGCCTACGGCACGAATAACTGACGGGAATATCGAGTAAAAAGCGCCGCAGGCGAATCATCTTTCCTAACTGCTAACAGCTATAGTAAACGACATTAATTACTTTACTTTAAATTGATGTATCTATGTGCTA
>ERZ791746.502-NODE-502-length-34335-cov-13.278646_pt1 | contig 34335 bp, 32 predicted proteins | sample MGYA00510038_ERZ791746 | MGnify/ENA primary metagenome ERZ791746 (study PRJEB30046, sample SAMN00792018) | human gut metagenome | study: EMG produced TPA metagenomics assembly of the A metagenome-wide association study of gut microbiota in type 2...
CATGCAATTGGTTATCTACATATTGAGGAAATCGGTAAGCAAGTGCCCCCTTAGAGAAGGGCGGGAGACGGATCCGCGTCGAAGAGGGAGAATCCGGAAAGTAGGGAAATCCTGCTTTTCTTCACCACTTTAAAGTCTGCAAAAAGTGACCACTTTTGCACAAAAACGACCACTTTTGCATAAAAAATGGCAAAGCGCCTCCGGGTCTGCTATTCTTATGGCAGAGGAAATGAAGATCCCCTCTGTGATGTGGGTGTGCCGCATGGGTCAGGGAAATATCACTCCCTTCATGGACTCGCCTCCTGAGCCACTGTCTCTGCTCCTATATCCCCGTGTTCCATCATGACACCGGACAGTGATTCAGAATATAGAAAGCCCTGTCTCTTCTCCCCCGGAGAGACGGGGCTTTCTGCTGCATTGGCGGGGGAAAATGAGGAAATGACAGGCCCCGCTGCGGGAGGATTTCCGAAGTCTGGGCCGATGGCCTTCGCGGTGGGTCCTTCTTTATTTATATATATACATATGCTATACTGGTACATACAGTTATTTCTATGTTTGACAAGGAGAGAAGACATGAAATTTGCGTTTAATCACAACAATTTCAACGTACTTGACCTGAAGAAAAGTATCGCCTTTTATGAAGAAGCTCTGGGTCTCCAGGTGGTGGGACAGTACAAAGCTCCGGACGGCTCCTTTATCCTGGCTTATCTGGGAGATGGGGAGACGAAGCACCGGCTGGAACTGACCTGGCTCCGGGACCGGAAGGAACCATACAACCTGGGGGACAATGAATTCCATCTGGCCTTTGATACGGACGATATGGAAGCAGCCCATGAAAAGCATAAAAAGATGGGCTGCATCTGCTATGAAAATCCGGCCATGGGCATTTATTTTATCAATGACCCCGACGGATACTGGATTGAAATTATCCCGGGAGGCAAGTAATGGATCCTATTTTTGTACGGACTGCCCGGATTATCGGGGAAAAGGGAGTGGACTTCCTTTCCACGAAACGGGTGGCGGTCTTTGGCATCGGCGGTGTCGGTTCCTATGCGGCGGAGGCCCTGGTGCGGGCCGGTGTAGGGCATCTCATCTTCATCGATAAGGATGCGGTGGATGAATCGAACCTGAACCGGCAGCTGGTGGCGGACCGGACTACCATTGGCAGGAACAAGGCAGAGGTCATGGTGGAGCGGGCGCACCGGGTGAATCCGGCCTGCGATGCCAAGGCCATGGCTATTTATTATCGGCCGGGGGATGAGGATTTCATCAAAAATCTCCATGCCGACTATATTATCGATGCCATCGATGATGTGCCGGCAAAGGTTTCCATTGCGGAAATCTGCTACCGCCTGAAGATTCCGGAAATTTCTTCCATGGGCACCGGCAACCGGCTCCGTCCGGAAATGCTGCAGATTGCCGATATCAATAAGACCTCCGTCTGCCATCTGGCGCGGAAAATGCGAAAGGAACTGAAGGAACGGCGGGTCCGCCACCTGACGGTGGTGTATTCCAAGGAGCTGCCCCATAAGCCCATCGGTGAGGGACACGCTCCGGGATCCACGTCCTTTGTGCCGCCGGTATCGGGCATGATGATGGCGGGATACGTGATTCGCAGCCTCCTCAAGGAAGCTGATATTACCTGAGAGAAAGGAATTCATGGATATGGCAGAAATCCTTCATCCGGACTGGATTACAATAGAGGAAAACGGCAGGCCCGTCCACGGGTATAACCAGGAATGGTATCCGGAAAAATGGCAGAAGCTGGCGGGCTGCGGCCCTACGGCGGGCGCCATGATGGCAGCCTACATAGAGCGGAAGCAGTGGGGGAAAAAGGTGACCACCAGGGAAGAGGCCCTTTCGGTGATGCTGGATATGTGGAAATATGCCACCCCTCGGATGCATGGTCTCTATAAGACCCGGTGGCTGAAGGAGGGCCTCGATGCCTACATGAAGGAACGGGGACTGAAGGGAAAGGCAGAAGCCCTTCCCATCCCCTCCATCCGCCTTCTGGCGCCGAAACTGCCTAAGGTGGCTTCATTTATCAAAGAGGGTCTGGAAGCGGACTGCCCCATCGGATTCCTGAATCTTCACAGCGGCGGGGAACCCATTCCCTACCACTGGCACTGGATGCCCCTGGTGAAGATGGAAGAAAAGGAAGATGGCATTTACTGCACCCTCTGGGATGAGGGTGCCAGCCATGTATTCAACCTGGGCAACTGGCTGAAACGGACAAAATTCGGCGGCGGTTTCGTAAGGATCATGGATTCGGAACCGGAAACATAGGAATAAAGAAAGCAGCGCTCCTGGGGCGCTGCTTTTTTTATTCAGCAGTTTGGGGCGCTGGTGGGCATTAAAGGAAGCGCCGCAGGCGGATCAGCTTTCCTAAAAGCTAACAGCTGGCAGCTAGAAGCCCCCGCACGAATGAAGCAAAATAAAAATAAAAGTAAAACTTATTAGCACTCTATTGACATGAGTGCTAATAGTGGTATAATGATAATTGTCAGGAGGACATAAGAGAAAATCCTGATCAAAAAGAAGATAAAGAAAAGAGGTTTTATATATGCGTGGACTGATTCCATTTGATGGATTATTTGGTGATACTGTACTGGATGATTTCTTTGATAACACTCCGGTTTCCTATGCAGAATATAAATCCCTTCCGAAAGTGGATATTGAAGATTGCAAGGACCACTATGAAGTGACCTGCGACATGCCGGGCTTTGCAAAGAATGAAATCCATGTGACCTATGAAAATGGTGTGCTTTCCATTGCTGCCAGGAAAGAAACTTCTGAAGACGGCAAGGAGCACAATTACATCCGCAAAGAGCGGACCAGCACTACTTTCCAGCGTCAGTTTGCTGTGAAGGATATCGAGGAAAGCAAGATTTCTGCAAGCCTCAATGATGGGGTGTTGAAGATTGAACTGCCGAAGAAAGATATGAGCCTGCCGAAGTCGGGCCATCGCATTGAAATCGGCTGAAACTGAAATGTTGTGTGGGACAATGTCCCTTGATTGAATACTCTCTCTCAAGGGCGGTATTCCCCGATACCGCCCCCTCCCCTTACCAATTATTTCCCAAAGGAGCGCAGTCCATCTGCTGCTGAGGATGGACAGCCCCCATATAGATTCATAATTTTCCTTCCCTGAGAAAAGGGCCGGGAAACAGAAATCCTGTTTCCCGGCCCTTTTTCGTATATGCACTTGCGGTTATGGCTGCTTTCAGGAGGGCCTACATTTGTAAAGCCCTGGGTGAGGGATCCTATCCATAAATATAAAAATCCGCGACGCTCTATACATTTTGCGCCGCACCGCCATTCCTGACTCCTCATTCCTGACTATCAGCCGGACACTTACCCATCGTATTTGGGGGGGGCACTCATCTAAATTCATTACCTTTCGTATGTATTTCCGTTGTATAATGGGTACAGGATAATTGGGACTGTGAGGCGATTTGTATGAAGAAAAAACTGGCAGCGGCAGTGATGGCGCTGGCATTCTGCGTGCCCCTGGGGGGCATGGCGGAAGCTTCCAATGGTATCGGGATCCTGGGCCGGGTGCTGGCCAGCGGGATTTTCCATTCCCCGCGGACTACAGGTACCACGAAGACCACCACGAAATCATCGAGCCGGACGAACCGATACAAGAATGCCATGGGAGCCCTGGAAAACCTGCAGTGGGTCGGTGTGGCAAAGAGTTCCGGCGGGAATATTTATTTCGATCAGGACACGCTGAAGGATGAAACCCGGAATGGCCAGCGCCATGTGCTGGCTACGGTGAAAAATGAATTTACCGAGGCCGGTGCCAGGGCCGTGGCGGACAGCAGCGACGGACTCCTGGAGGAGGATGATGTGGCGTACTCCCTGTTTCTGGTGGACTTTGGGGAAAATTCCTGTTTCGTGGCCAGCCATGTGACCTATTACGACAAAAAGGGAAAGAAGCTGGTGGAACGGACGGCGCCTAAGGCCTATACCGATGTGACAAGTATGAACTACGGTAAGACGTATGGGAAGGACAGCATCGAGTATAAGATGAAGACCCAGGTCTTCCACTATGCAGATCGGGTGAAGGAAGAAGAAAAGGAAAAAGCCGAGCAGAACGTCTGATGGGCTGGGACCGACGTGTTTGCATGCTTATGGACAGAGTCAATCGGCACGGGGCTGCTGGCTTTTAGCTTCTAGCTGCTAGAAAGGTTGTCCCGCCTGCGACGAAGCCGCTACAAGATTCCTGGTAACTCTGCCCGCAAACATGCAAAAACTGCTTTCCCAGGCAGCGGTATTAACACCAATTGGCAGATTGCCTTTCTTTGGGATATAATAAATGAAATTGACTGCGATTCAAAAGGAGGAAAATCTATGAACAAAAAACTGGCAGCCCTGGCGCTGGCCTGCGCCCTTGTGCCGGCTGTGGCCATGGCTTCAGAAAAGCCGCCTACATCGGATAAGATGGTGAATGATTACAATAAATACATGGTGGTCTACACGAGCCCTACGGAACGGATTTATGCGGATGCTGATACCATTGAACGGGATCCCGTTTCTGCCGGGGAAATGCCGGTAATCCGGGCTACCCTGTATGCGGAAATTTATAAGAGTCCCCTGACCTGGCCGGACTATGGCAATTATAAGATGGTGGACTGCATCCTCCAGTACGATACGGCTGTGGGGGCAGACCAGTATGGCAGCGTCATTAAATACAAGATCCTGAACAAGCTGGAAGGGGCTTTCACTCCTGACGGAAAGGCAGCTCCCTATAACGGAACTGTGAAGGAAGATGCCAATGCGGCAGAGGAAATCTATATGTCCCTCTATCGGGTATCAAAGACGTCCTATTAATGGAAAGGGGCGGGCCATTGCCCGTTCTTTTCACTTTACAAAGAATTTCAGAAATTATATAATAGACAGAACAGAATACTTACGAGCAAAGAAGCCGTGCCGGTTGTGGGACGGCTTTTTTTATGTATTTCTAAAAAATGGGAACGTATTTCAGGATAATGGAGATGTGATTATGCAGTTATATATAGCTGGCGGGTGCGGAGATGAAGGGCGGAACTGTTTCTATGTGGAAGGAGACCGTCATGCCTTTATCCTGGATGCCGGCACGTCCACCGATGGTTTCGACAGGGTGCCCGATATTTCGACGGAACAGATTCACCAGGCGGAGTATCTTTTTATATCCCATTCCCACCGGGATCATACGGGGGCCATCGAATACCTGGTGAAGAAGGGTTTCACGGGGCCCGTACTCATGTCGAACCAGACGTACCGCCAGCTTCATTACAAACCGCAGAATACCATGATTCTGGACTCCACAGCGCCGGACCTGGAGCTGGAGCCCGATTTTACGGTGCACTGGGGCCGGACGGGCCACTGCGCCGGGGCGGTGTGGTTTGATATTTCCGTAGAGGGACGCCATGTCTTTTATTCTGGCGATTACCGGGAAAATGATACGTTCTACCGCTGTGATGCTGTCCGGGGCCTCCATGCGGATATGGCAGTCATCGATGCAGCCTACAGCCGGAAAGAACGGGGCGATGATCTCCGACGGGCAGTGGTGGAAAGGGCGGAATCCCTTATGGACGGTGGCCATCCGCTCCTCATGCCGGTACCCCATTACGGAAGGGGCCTTTCCATGGGCATCCTGTTCCATAAGGTCTTCGGGGAAAAGCATCCGGTTCATATGTCGCCAAAGCTCTATGATGAATGGCTTCGTCTGGGCCATCGGAAGTACTTTGTCCACGACGAGGTGACGGAGCTTCCTTTTTCCATTTTCCAGCGATGGGATGAAAAGACCCTGGAACCGGGGCATATTTATTTCCTCACCGATGCCCAGCTGTCCCGGGCATCGAGCCGGGAACTGATCGAGGCCCATCCGGATATGGGAGTGCTCCTTACCGGCAGTATCCATGGCTACGGGAAAGCCCAGTGCTTTTACAGATCCGGCCGCGCCGTTTTCTCCCTGTGGCCGAACCACCTGACCTGGCAGGAAATGGAAGACCTCCGGGCGGCCAATGACATGCCCCTGGTGGTGCCATTCCATAATAAAAAGGTCAAACCGGAAAGTGACAGCTTTATATTCTGAGAGAATATAGGAAAAGGAATAGAGTCACTGGAGTGAGGGCTGCCAGCTTTTAGCTGCCGGCAGCCAGGAAACCGCTGCGGCCTACGGTATGAATGACTGGAACACCGGATGAAAAGCGCCGCAGGCAGACCGGCGCAAGGCTGAAGATGCAATGTCCCACCGGAATAATATCGGCCGGCAGCAGGTTAAACCGTCATCTGCCGGCCTTTCCTGCGTATGGTATAATATAGAAAACAAGGCAATTCCCCGTTTCATTCAAAAGGAAAGGTGGGGTTTATATGTTGAAATATAAGAAAATTCTGGTGCCCTATGATGGCTCAGACCATGCAAAAAAAGCAATGCAGCAGGCCGTAGATATCGCTTCTGCCGGTGACGGCACAAAGCTCTATATTGCTTCTGTATGCAATATGGTATCGGCCATGAGTAACTTCGACCAGGTATCCATTGCGGAGGGCTGCCTGACCACGAAGCTCTCGGAGGATCTGGAAGAGCAGTGCAAGAATGACCTGAAAGAGGCGGCTGCCATGGTTCCGGCGGGCATTGCCCACGAAGAACTTTACGAAGTCGGTTCTCCGGGGCCGGTACTTCTCAATATGGCAGAAGAGCATGGCTGCGACCTTATTGTCATGGGCAGCCGGGGTCTTGGACCGCTGAAAGGCATCTTCATGGGCTCCGTTTCCAGCTACATGGTGAGCCGCTCCAAATGCCCCGTTCTCATTGTGAAATAACATTGACAGACGGAAATTTCCGACATAGAATGAATACATAAGACACAAAGCAAAGGCGCTTGTATTTGAAAAATACGAGCGTCTTTTTCTATTTCCCGGATTTTTTTATTTTGTTTGGGAAGGGATTTCTTCCCGGGGGAGGTATTTATGAGCAGTATCGGAAGTATCAATAAGCCAAGCCATGGTTTCCTTGTCGCAGCCATCCAGATGCCTGTGCCCATCATCAACAGCCGGGCGGACATTGACAGACAGGTCCATGAAATCGTACGGACTCTCCACGCCACGAAGGCCGGGTATCCGGGAGCGGAACTCATTATTTTCCCGGAATACAGTACCCAGGGCCTGAATACATCAAAATGGCTTACCGATGAATTTCTCTGTGACATTCCGGGGAAAGAGACCGATGCCTTTGCCAAAGCCTGCAAAGAAGAAGGGGTATACGGTGTATTTTCCATTATGGAACGGAACCCGGATCCGGATAAGAATCCCTATAACACCGCCATCATCATCAATCCGAAAGGGGAAATCTGCCTGAAGTATCGTAAGCTCTTCCCCTGGAACCCCATCGAACCCTGGTATCCCGGGGACCTGGGCATGCCGGTCTGCGAAGGCCCTGGCGGATCGAAGCTGGCTGTCTGCATCTGCCATGATGGCATGATTCCGGAACTGGCCAGGGAGGCTGCCTATAAGGGATGCAACGTGTATATCCGGATTTCCGGCTACAGTACCCAGGTCAATGACCAGTGGATCCTGACGAACCGGTCCAACGCATGGCAGAATCTCATGTACACCGTATCCGTTAACCTGGCAGGCTATGATGGGGTCTTCTATTACTTCGGGGAAGGGCAGATCTGCAACTATGACGGCACTACCCTTGTCCAGGGACAGCGGAATCCCTATGAAATCGTGACCGGCGAAATTTATCCGGAAGATGCGGACCGGGCCCGGAGGGAATGGGGCCTTGAAAATAACATCTACAACCTGGGCCACCGGGGCTATGTGGCAAAGCCCGGCGGCGAACCGGACTGCGGCCTCACCTACATCAAGGACCTGGCCGCCGGCAAGTACAAGCTCCCCTGGGAAGATGAAATGGACATCAAAGACGGCTCTATCTATGGATATCCCACCAAGGGCGGCCGCTTCGGCACAGAAGCCGGGGCAGACCCCTATGGCATCCATGACTATAAGGGGCTGGACTACCACGGAAAGAAATAAAAGAACATAAATAGTGCACCATAACAGCTGCGGGCTTCATGGCCGGCAGCTTTTATGGTGGAAAATATTTCAGGAATCCTGCATTTTACCAAAAGGAAATAGATTTTTTCCGCGCCGTTGTTATAGAATAGTAATGAACCTGTTTGTGAGAATGGCGGGGAAGCCGCAGACAGAGCCTTCCCCTTGAGGCGACGGTCCTGCAGGGGACTGCTGCACCGGGAATGGCGAAAGTCTGGTTAGAGCGGCTGCCTGTTCAAGAAAGCATGCAAAGCGAAAGTATCGGGATTCTGTATAAACAGATTGAGCCACCCCGAAGACCCTCGGGTCCACCCCGCCACCGCCGACGTGGTCCCCCTCCCCTCTGAAGAGGGGAGGATAGAAATTTAGCGGCGAAGCCGCGGGACCTCAACTCTCAAATCTCAAATTTCAACTCTATAATTTATCGTATATAAGGATGTGATTCCATGGCAAACCGGCGCTGGTTGAAGCAGGAAGTGTCCGAATGGGTGTCGGATGATGTGATTTCAGAAGAAACGGGGAAAAAAATCCTTTCCCGCTATAAAAAGGAGGATCTTTCTTCCTATAAGGAGGCCTTCTTTATCCTGGCTGTGGTGTGCCTGGTGGGAGGCCTGTTCTTTCTCTGCGCCAACCTGTGGAATGGGCTTACCCAGGACCAGCGGTTCCTCATGGCCATTGTACCTCTTTTCCTGTCGTTCTTACTGGTGGCGGCGGTGATATTTCTTGACAAAAAGGTACCGGTTGTATCCAAAGAGCCGTCCCCGCTGGAAGAGGAGCTGGAGGAAGGAGAAGAAAATCCTGATTCTCCTCCCAAAATACAGAAGAAAGAAGTACTTTACCGCCACCGGGTGCCCCTGTTTATCCGGGAAGCAGCAGCTGTGCTTCATGGACTCTGCCTCCTGGGCGCTTTCTGGATGGTGGGAGATTCCTTTTACCTCACCTCCGACACCTATACGGGCCTGGCACTCTGCGGTTTTCTCCTGCTCATTATGACGGCAGTCACCGGGTCCGCCGGTATGGGCATCCTCTATATGGCGGTGTCCGTGGGGGTCTTCTATACGGCGCCGGTCCGGGGCTGGCCGGAGGTGGTTTCCTGGATTTATATGATTCTTGCCCTCCCGTTCCTGGGGTACATGCTGAAAAGCCACAGGGACCGGGCGGTGGTCTGCTTCTCCTGGGTATGGGCCGTAGGGATTCTGCTCCTCATTTTCTGGTCCGCCGGCAATATGCTCTGGCAGACCCTGTTCTTCTCCCTGGCGGCGGCCCTGACCTGGATGGCAGGAGGCCTTTTCCGGGACTATGGCCTTGGCGCCCAGGCTCTCCGATTCTTCGGCGGCATCGCAGTGTTTGCAGTGCTGCTGGAAGGGTCCTATGGGGCCGTATGGGAGGGCATTGTGGGAAGCTATGCCCTCTGGTTCCTGTTCCTCCTTTTCCTTGTGGTGGATGGGGTACTCCTGTTCCGCATGGCCCTGAAAAAAGAGTGGCTGTCCGTACTGGCGGGGCTCACGCCTTTTGTCATGGGCCTTTCCGCCATGATTTCCATTTTTGAAACCACCGGCGCCTTCCCGGCCATGGTGGTCTCTGTGTACGCCGGCGTACTGGCGGCAGGGGTGATTGCCCGGGGATTCCAGACGGACCGGCCTCTCCAGAGCTGGGCAGGTGTATTTCTCCTCGCCGGGGATGGGGCGATCCGGGTCATGGACTCGGCCCTTACCCTGACGGAACGGGGCATCTTCTTCCTGGCTGTAGGTGTGGTGGCGGCCTTCATCTGCTATGTCATGTACCTGCCCCTCCACCGGGCGAGAAAGAAGAAAGCCCATAGGTCTGAAAAGACGGGAGAGGAGGAAGACAAATGATACGTAAAAAGTTTGCCCTCATTCTCCTGGCCCTGGTCTTTGTCATAGAAGCGGCGGCCATGCTATGGATACGGAGCGATTACCGGTCTGTCATGCTGGATGGAGCGGAATACCAGGTGCCGGCGGCCATTGATTTCAGAGGTAATTTCTATGGCAGGAATTACCTGCCCCTCTACATTCCTCTCACTGAGGCCCCCTGGAAGGGGTCTGTGACTCCGGAAAAGGGGGAGGAAATCTATCTTTCCTTTGACAAGAACAGCGAAGGCCTCCTGGAAATCACAGGAGCCTCCAATGTGAAGCCTGGAGGCATGTACATCATTACCCGGGTATCCTCTTTTACAGAGGGCATGGTTCGTTTCCGCTTTCCCGCTGACCGGTTGTATATGTCGCCGGACCAGCTGAAAAAACTGTCGGTGGTAGAACTCTCGGAACGGGTCCAGGTGAAGGATGAAAAGGAAAAGAAGACGGAAACCCGTATGAAAAATGACCTGACCGCAGTAATCCATATCAAAGACGGCCGGGTGGCTGTGTCGAAGGTGCTGGCTAATGGGTCTCCCATTGAGCAGACATTTACCACCATCGGAAAGAACCTGAACGTGAAATATGCCAAAGGACCTAAAGATAAAGATATTTATTCCGTAGGAAGAACGATAGAAACCAGCCGGGGACAATAGAAATGCTGCCCGCCGGCGGTGCACCCGTTATTCCTGCTTCGTATATGCAATAAATCCGAATGGAAGGTGATCTGATGTATATCATTCTAATGCGCCACGGGGAGGCAGTTCCCCAGACCGATGAAATTCCCAATAAAGAAAGGTCACTCACGCCAAAGGGCATGCGGCAGGCCCGCCGGGCTTCCCGGATACTGGGCCGGTTCCTCAGGGAAAATCCGATCCGTATTTATACATCCCCCTATCTCAGGACCCGGCAGACTGCGGGTATCCTGGCGGAGGAATGCTTCGCTGAAGAAATCCATACGGCCGATGAGCTGCTCCAGAGTAACTGGCAGATGGTGAGAAACCACCTCATCCAGGATGGATCTCCCATTGCCCTTGTAAGCCACCATCCCTTCCTGCAGTCTTACCTGCTTTCCACCTGCAGCGCTGCCATTAAATTTGACCTGGCCGGCATTGCGGTCATTGATTATGACCTGTCCTGGAACCAGGGCCATCTTATCGGCTATTTCACGTCAGCCCTGAAACAGCTGAAGAAGGAGAAATAGTATGATTCCCGTATTAACCATAGCAGGGTCCGATTCTTCCGGCGGCGCCGGTATCCAGGCGGACCTCAAGACTTTTTCCGCCCTTGGCACCTATGGCATGAGCTGTATCTGCGCTCTCACGGCCCAGAATACGAAGGGCGTTACCATGGTGGTCAATACGCCGGTGGACATGGTGAAGGCCCAGCTGGATGCCATTTACGATGACATCCCGCCAAAGGCGGTAAAAACGGGCATGCTTTCCTCCGCTCCCATAGTGGAGGCGGTGTCTGATTTCCTCGCTGCCCATGGACCGGTTCCCCTGGTGGTGGACCCGGTCATGGTGGCCACCAGCGGCGCAGTGCTCCTGGAAAAGGATGCCATCGAAGTGTATAAGAAAAAGCTTATTCCCCTTTCCACGGTGATTACGCCCAATATCCCGGAGGCGGAAGTCCTTTCGTCCATGGCCATCAGGAACCTGGAGGACATGAAAGAAGCGGCCGGAAAACTGATGGGCCTGGGACCAAAGGCGGTACTTGTCAAAGGGGGCCATCTGGTGGAAGAGGCGGAGGATGTGCTCTACGACGGCAGGGATTTCACGCTTTTCAAAGGAGAGCGGATAGAAACGGAAAATACCCATGGCACCGGCTGCACCCTGTCCAGCGCCATTGCGGCAGGACTGGCGAAGGGACTCTCCCTTGCGGAAGCGGTGGGAACGGCCAAAGTCTATATGACCGGAGCCATCAGACGGGCTGCTTCTGATTCTGTGGGCCACGGCCACGGGCCGGTGCACCATTTCTGGTTTTACGGTGACCGGTGGGGGAAAATCAAATGAATTATCCGTTTTTTGCCTTCATGGCCCGGCTGAAGTATATTTCCCGGTGGGGTCTCATGAGAAATTCCATCCCAGAGAATGATGCGGAACATACACTGCAGACCGTAATGATTGCCCATGCACTGGCGGTCATAGGCCGGGAAATTTTCCATAAAGACCTGGACCCGGAGCGGGCGGCACTCCTGGCGCTGTACCATGATGCCAGTGAAGTCTTTACCGGAGACATGCCGACGCCGGTGAAATATTTCACGAAGGACCTTCGGGACCAGTACCAGAAAATCGAGGACCAGGCCCGGGAGAAGCTTCTCCGTACACTGCCCCATGAGCTGCAGCCGTCTTACAGGCCCTTCGTGGTGGACATGGAAAAGGATCCCCTCTGGCCTCTGGCCAAGGCGGCGGATACCATGAGTGCCTACCTGAAGTGCATGGAAGAAATCAGGGATGGAAACAGTGAATTCAAGGAGGCCTTCAAGTCTACGGAAGAAAAGCTTCGGGCCCTGCACCTGGAGGAAGTGGACTGGTTCATGGACCACTTCGCAAAAAGCTTCCGGCAGACCCTGGATGAACTGAACAGCAATGTAAAACAGGAGCTTCGGGAATGATTCCCGAAGCTTTTTGCGTGGGATTTGTGAGAATGGGGGGATGTGTAAACCGGTGGGGCATGAGCCTTCAGACTTGAACGTTGAGTCGGATAGGCTCTCCGGGAGAGAAGAAAGAGTTGAGTCTAAGCGGCTTCGCCGCGGTCATCTGGCATCCTTCCCCGGGACCGGCTGTGCTGCTGCCAGACGATGGATTTGCTGACGGATGCGCCGCAGGCTGAATTAATGCGGCGAAGCCGCAGGACCCCAACTCTCTTTTTTAAATCCAATGCATTCATTCTAATTGTAAACGTTGAAAACTCGACACAGTTGTTATATTATATTCATATGTAAACTGTGTATACAGGAATATAGTAACAAATTGTTTACAATGAGGCGAGAGACATGGTCAGAGAAAATGCATTGGAACGGGAACAGGGAAAGTCAAAAGAAATTGTGCTGTTTGGGCTGTTTACGGCACTCATTGCCATCGGGGCATTTATCCGGATCCCCGTGCCGGTGTGTCCATTTACGCTGCAGCTTCTTTTCACCACACTGGCAGGCCTGATCCTTGGCAGCCGGCGGGGCGCCCTTTCCGTGACACTCTACGTGCTTCTGGGCCTCGTGGGGGTTCCAGTCTTTACAGAAGGCGGCGGCCCTTCCTATATTTTCCAGCCCACCTTCGGGTACCTGGTTGGATTCATTGCCGGTGCCTGGCTCACGGGTAAACTCCGGGAAATGAGCGGATCCTGGTCCTTCGGCAAGGTCCTTTTTGCCAACCTGGCCGGCCTGGCCGTGGTTTATCTCTTCGGCATGGTGTACGTGTATTTCATCAATAATTTCTATATCGGAAAGACCATCGGCGTCTGGGCAGTCATTCTGTACTGCTTCCTCCTGGCTGTGCCGGGGGATATCTGCCTCTGCATCCTGGCTGCTTTCCTGTCCAAGCGCCTTGTGAAGGCTCTTGGCATTCATGAGTAAAGGGAACGATGGAAAGGAAATTCCTTTCCATCCCTTTTTATATGTTTCACTATTTGTGCAAGGGGGAATTTGTGATGAGTAAAGGATTATTTATTACCGGCACCGATACGGATATCGGCAAAACCTATGTGACCGCTCTCATTGTGAAAACCATGAGGCAGGCCGGCTATGATGCGGGCTACTACAAGGCAGCCATCAGCGGTGCGCCTACGGTGGCCGCATCGGATGCGGGATTTGTCAACAAGTTTGCGGATATTCACGAACCGGAGGATATGATTCTTTCCTATCTGTACCAGCATGCGGTTTCTCCCCATCTGGCAGCCCGCCTGGAGGGGCACCCCCTGGAGAAAGAGGTCATCCTGAAGGCATGGAAACGGGTGACTGAAAAGTATCCCTATGTCACCATGGAAGGCAGTGGCGGCATTGTCTGCCCCATCCGTCATGATGAGAAGGCCCATTACTACCTCACAGATATCATCGGCTGGCTGAAGCTGCCGGTGCTGGTGGTGGCTGATGCGGGACTCGGGACTATCAACCATGTGGTGACCACCTGCGAATACATAAAGAACCGCCATATTCCGATTAAAGGCATTATCCTGAACAACTGGAAAGGCGGGGTCATGGAAGAAGACAATGTGGCCATGATCGAGGAAATCACGGGAGTGAAGGTCATTGACCGGGTAAAGAAGGGAGATACCCTCCTTCATTGCGACCCGAAGGTTCTGGAAGCCTGCTACGCAGAAGTGTGAGAGACTTTATCCGTAGTAGGATAACCGGAATATGTATTTCGGCTGAATGGGGCTAAGGGTTGTGGGTCGAGTGCCGCTGCGCTGGCTCGACCGGGTGGTGGCTTCCACATGGCTTTACTCGCGGAAGAGGGGGCGTGAGGTGGATTGCCGCCGCCGGCGGCTTTTCCACCTTATGCCCCCGGCGCGAAGCGCCCACAACCCGGTGAACGAGCGTAGCGATGTTCACCTACAACCCTTACGAACCATTCACTGATTCAGAAAGTAACATATCGAAGCAAAAGGAGAAATGACGATGTCCACAGTTGATTGGGAAGCGGAAGATAAAAAATATATCTGGCATCCGGCCATGCAGATGAAGGATAATGAAGTATTTCCACCGGTGGTGGTGGACCATGGTAAGGGAGTCTATCTGTACGATACCCATGGAAAGGCGTATCTGGATATCATTTCTTCCTGGTGGTGCAACCTTCTGGGACACTGCAATCCGGAAATCAATGAAGCCCTGAAGAAACAGGTGGACCAGCTGGAACACGTGATTTTCACGAACTTTACCCATAAACCGGCCATTGAGCTCTGCCGGGAACTGGAACCCCTCCTGCCGAAGGGACTCACGAAATTTACGTTCCACGACAACGGCTCTTCCTCTGTGGAAGCGGCCCTGAAGATGGCCTTCCAGTACCAGTACCAGACGGGACATCCTGAAAGGACACGGTTCATGTGCCTGCCGGAATCCTATCACGGCGAAACCATCGGCGCCCTGTCCGTAGGCTCCATGGATCTCTATGCGAAGATTTTCCATCCCATGCTCATGAACAATATCCATTTCAAAGGACTTGACTGCTACCGCTGCCCCTATGGAAAGACCAGGGAAACCTGTAATGTGGAATGCTTTGAAAATGCCGAAGAGGCCTTCAAGAAGTTCGGGAAGGAAACGGTGGCCTGCATCGTGGAACCGATTCTCCAGGGCGCCGCAGGCATGCGGATCTATCCGGCGGAATACCTCCGGAAGCTGCGGAAACTGTGCGACGAGTACGGAGTCCTCCTCATTGATGATGAAATTGCGGCAGGCTTTGGCCGCACCGGTACCCTTTTTGCCATCGAACATGCCGGCGTTTCCCCGGATATCCTCTGCACCAGCAAGGGACTTACCGCAGGGTACATGCCCATGTCCATGACCATCACCACCGACAAGGTATACGATGCCTTCTATGATGACTACGGCACCCACAAGGCCTTCGTCCACAGCCATACCTACGCAGGAAACCCCATGGGCTGCGCCATTGCATTGACGGTGCTGAAAATCATGAAGCGGGACCACATTCTGGAAAAGGTGAATGAAGATGGGAAGTATCTCCACGAAGAACTGATGAAGGCCCTGGGGCACCACAAGAATGTGGGAGAAATCCGTCACATCGGCCTCATCAATGCCATAGAGCTGGTGGAGGATCCGAAGACGAAGAAGGCCTTCGATCCGGCCAGGAGAATCGGCTGGCACGTATTCCGGAAAGCCATGGACCTGGGACTGGTGCTTCGCCCCATGGGAGATATTATCTACTTCAATCCACCCCTTACCATCGAGAGAAAAGATATGGATAAGGCAGTGAAACTCTGTACCGAAGCGGTTCATGCGGTGCTGGGAGAATAACCGGTCATCAAAAAGAGAGAAAGCCATTCGGGCTTTCTCTCTTTTTGATTGCATGACTATTGGGTAAGGCGGTTTTTATGCTGATGGATAGAGTCACTTGTGGGGGCTGCCAGGAAGGCTGATCTGCCTGCGGCGCTTCCTCCTGGATAATTCCACCAGTCATTCATGCCGTGGGCTGCAGAGTCTTTCTGGAAGCTGGAAGCTGGCAACTCGCAGCTCCGTGCCAGTGGCTCTACCCGTCAGCATGCATTCGCCAGGGGGGCACAACAAGCATGGAGAGAGGCTCTTCATACTATCCCTGGCTGTCATTCCTGTTATGCCGGATGGCATCGTCCAGGGACAATTCTTTTTCTTTCTGCTCTTTGCGTTCCTTCTCCATGGCCCCTTCTGTGCCTGCCAGAAGGGCTGTATCCGCAGGAGATTCTGCAAGAGGACCTTCAGTGCCATGGATGGGAGCTGCATCTATGGCATCAGAGGGGATGGAGCCATCGGTGCTGTCTGCATAGGAATCCCCGTGGTAGGAATAGTTATTTTCCGGAATGCCATCGGGATTCGTGGCTTCATAGCCGTGGACATGCTGCACTTCACCATCGGGACCGGTACGGAAGTAATCATGGGTGTGGTGGACGCCGGGAGCGTCGGAGACATCGTGGCTGCCGGCATCTATGGAGTCATGATGGATTATATCGGGATGACTGAAATCGTCCATATCGGTATGGCCGAAATCCGCTGTATCCACGGTATGCCCGCTTCCATCTATGCCGTCGAAGGAATGGCCGCCGGCATCCACTGTATCCACTCCTGTTTCAAAGCTGTCGAAGGCTTTGATGAAGGGGAGAAAGAGGAGGATGATGAGAAGCGGCGCCACCCCCATAATGGGCAGGGCCTGCTGCAGGGTATAATGGTGGCGGTAGAGCCAGCGCATGATAAAATGGAAAATGACCGTGAAAAAGAGGGCTACCACTGCGGCAAGGGTGTATTCCAGGCCCTGGTATCCCCAAAGGGGGTTTATACCATTCAATCGGTAATGGTAGAAAGAAATGCCCCAGATCAATTCTCCAAATACAGAACCATAGAAAGCAAATCCGAAGGCCAGGGCATACATGTAGAATCCTGCCAGCACGGCCCGCCAGTTTTTCAGGATATAGCTGAGCCGGGCTATGAAGATAATAACCATGAGAATAAAGGCCACGGGAGCCAGGAAGGGGAAGAAGGACACCAGGGCAAAGGCAATGGCGGCGGTGATAAGAATCAGCAGGATCCGGCGCCAGGTGTAAAAGATGAAGAGGCCCATGGAGCAGGCAATGGCTTCTCCCTTCAGTTCCGGGTGGGTAATATTGATGAGTATGTACAGAAAGGTAACCATCATAAGCACCCAATGGGGACGGATGCCAGATGAGGCCTTTATGCTGCTTTGGGATTGCAAGAAATCACATCCTTGGAATACAGAGTTTTATATGTATTATAACAGAAGGCGGTCTGGGGTGTTTATGGATAGAGTCATTAGCACGGGGCTGCTGGCTTTTAGCTTCTAGCTGCCAGGAAAACTGATCCGCCTGCGGCGCTTTCCGTCCCATGTTCCAGAATAGAATTCATGCCGTAGGTTGGCCAGCTTTCCTGAAAGCTAACAGCTAACAGCTAACAGCTAGGAGCTGGCAGCCCCATGCCGGTGACTCTGTTCGCCGGCACTGAAAATCAGTTTTTCCTTGACAATGGGTCTCATGGTGCTATAATAGCCCATAAAGAGCGATGAACAAGATGGACATGGCTGACGATGTCCCAGAGAGCCGGCGTATGGTGAAAGCCGGTACACACGGGTCATGGACAATCACTTGGGAGCATCTTTCCTGAAGCAGCAGTAAGGAAAGCGGGAGTGCCCGTTACAGGACTATGACATATGAGTATAATGCAGGGTGGTACCGCGATTTCGCCCCTGTCCGATCATTCGGACAGGGGTTTTTCTTTTTCCATCGTCTTTATGCTTTGTGTCTGAGTGATAAATCAGAGTGGTACCGCGGAACATCCGCCTCTGTCTATTGTGGCAGGGGCTTTTTTATTGCCCTGCCGAATATTGAAGGAGGGTTATTATGAAAGTATCTTCGATGTTTGATGGGAACCTGGGAAAATATCTTCTTCCAGGCATTGTGCTGCAGTCCGTCATGATTGGCGGCGGTTATGCCACGGGCCGGGAAATCGTGGAGTACGGTGCAAAATTCGGCGCCTACGGCTGGTATGCGGGCCTGGGCATTATGCTGGGTTTTGCCCTGGTGGCGATCCTCTGCTATGAGCTGATCCGCCTGTACCATGTATACGATTACAAGTCTTTCATTGAAGCCATTGCAGGCCCCCTTTACCGGGTCTTCGACCTAGTCTATGCGGTATTCATGGTCATCATCCTGGCGGTCATGTCTTCCGCCACCGGTGCTGTGGTACAGCAGATGTTTGGCGTCTCCCACTGGTTTGGCGTGGTAGGTATCATGGTGGTAGCAGGGCTCCTCAATTTCTACGGGGAAAAGGTAATTTCCTTCTTTGAGACCTTCGGCACCGTGGCCCTCTATGTGGGTTACCTTACATTCTCGGTCCTCGTCATTTCCGGACATACCGGAAACATTGCCGCTGTCATGGCTTCTTCTGACCATTCCTATGTACCGGATGCCACCATGGGACACGCCCTGTGGACTGGCCTTCTCTACATGGCCTGCAATCTCGTCGTATTCCCGGCATCTTTCTTTACTGTGAAGAAACAGACGAAACGGAAAGAATCTGTGGTAAGCGGCATCGTGGCCGGCCTTCTGGCAACGATTCCCTGGTTCCTCACCTATTTCTCTGTCATGGGATTTTATCCGTCTAAAGAAGTGCTGGGTGCCCAGGTGCCCTGGATGGTGATGATGCAGGAAAGCGGCGCTCCTTCCTGGCTCATGGTGGCCTTCAGCTTCATCATGGGATGGACCCTTATCGAAACGGCTACCGGCATGATTCATGCCCTCCTGGCCCGGGTAGACAAAGGACTTGCTGAAAAAGGACGGCCCGCCCTGTCCCGCAGGGACAAGGGACTGACCACGGTGGTCATCATGGCTGCGTCCATCGCCCTGGCCCAGGTGGGAATCATCGATCTCATCGCCAAAGGTTACATGGCACTGGCCTATGCTTTCATGGCTCTCTTCCTCCTGCCTCTCCTGACGGTGGGTGTGTACAAGATCTTCAAAAAGGAAGAATCTGTGGATACAACAGAAGAAGAGGAACAGACAGAAGCGGTCCACGCCTGAGTATATAAAGGGGACCGGGAAAATGAGAATTCATTTTCCCGGTCCCTTTAGCGTGGGAATATTTCAGTTTGTCGAGCTGTTAGAGCGAGCGGTTTGGCATGCTGTTGGACAGAGTCACTGGCACGGGGCTGCTAGCTTTTAGCTTCTAGCTGCTAGGAAAGCTGGCCAGCCTGCGGCGCTTCCCATCCGGTATTTCCGCCAGTCATTCGTGCCGTAGGCTGTAGAGCTTTCCTAGTTGCTAGCCGCTAGTAGCTAGAAGCCCCCGCGCGAATGACTCTATCCATCAGCCCCCCTCAACAGCTCTACAAACCGCCATTGGCTATATGTGCAGTATGTCTTTAAACGCCTTGATATAGTGCCGGGACACCGGAATCTTCTGCTTTTCGTAGCGGGTCATGGTGAGAAGGAGGGTACCGTTGTCCTGGGGCTCGATTTCATGAATCATGGAGAGATTTACGATAAATCCCTTATGGGTACGGAAAAATCCCAGAGGCGTGAGGAGGCTTTCGATGTCCCGGAGGGTCATCCGGGATTCCACGATGCCATTGGTGGTATAGAAGAGGGAACGGTCTGATTTTTCTGTAGAAATGAGTACGATTTCCTGGGCCGGAGAAATCATGAGAGTCTTATCCCTTGTCTGGATAGCGATTTTCTGGGAGTTGGCGGTTACTTCTCCCGGCACCATATGCTGGCGGCGGAGAGTGAGGCTGTCTTCCAGACGCTCTATGATACGGCGGATCCGCTGCTCCGAATAGGGTTTCAGGATGTAGTCGAAAGCTTCCAGTTCGAAGGCCTGAAGGGCAAACTGGCTGTATCCTGTGGCAAACACGATTTTCAGGGGCAGGTCCATGGCCAGGATTTTCTCGGCGCATTCCAGTCCGTTCATCATGGGCATTTCGATGTCGAGGAAAAGGATGTCCACATTGGGGTGAACTTTGAGGAATGCCAGGACCTCTTTTCCATTGGCACATTCCCCTGCGATTCTGACGCCGGGAATGGAGGCCAGTTCATACTTCAGTTCTCCCCGGGCCGGGAGTTCATCATCCGCTACCAGTGCATTGATTTCTTCCATGGTGTTCCTTTCTTATAAAATGTATTTACAGGATTTTGTGTCTAAGGGGTTAGCATGCTTATGGGCAGAGTCACCGCATGAATGTCTCTATCCGTTAGCAGTACCGGACTCTTCCTTTACTAAGGGATGGAGGACGATGGGCTTCTGGAGGGGCTCCTCCTTTTTATCTGCTGCCCGCTTCTTTGGCGCCTCAATCTTGGGAATATTAGCGAAGACCAGGGTGCCTTTATTTTCTTTGCTTACGATATGGAGGCCGCAGGATTTCCCAAAGAGGGAAAGAAGCCGCTGGTGCACATTGATAAGGCCGATCTGGTCTCGCCGCTTGTGGTCGATGAGGAGCTTCTTCCTCTTCCTGGGCGACATGCCCACCCCTGTATCGAGGACGTAGATTTTATAATATTTGGGATGCTCTATGAGGCCTACTTTGATTTTTCCGCCCTCCGGCCTCTTGAAAATGCCATGGATTACCGCATTTTCCACGAGGGGCTGCAGCAGCAGCGGCGGTACCTGGATGGTGTCCAGCTTGTCCTTCGGAAAATCGTAGGTGATTTTCAGGCGGTCCCCAAAACGGGCCCGCTCCAGTTCCGTATAACTTTCAATAACGTGTAGTTCCTCGGACAGGGGAATCAGTTTGGAGGGGTTATTCAGGCTGTGCCGGAAATAGTCGGACAGGTACTGGATGAGCTTCCTGGCCGTATCGGGGTCGCTCCTCACATAGTAGCTGATGGTATTCAGGGTATTGTAGAGAAAATGAGGGTTGATCTGGGCCTGGAGAGCCCGGATTTCCGCTTCTGCCAGCAGGTTTTCCTCTTCCTTCATCTTGTCGTATTCATAGATGGCTTCCATGACATGGCAGATACCATGGAGAAATTCAATGCCCATCTTCGTGAATGTATCGCCTTTGCTCTTTGCGGCGATGATGTAGCCCACCGGTTCATGGTGGTACATCACAGGAAGCGTCATGAGGTGGGGCATATCGGGCAGCTTCTTCTGTAGTTTCAGTATGGCAATTTCTGCATCCCCCTGGTTTTTATCCGCTTCATTTCTGTAATTGGTATGGATATAGAGCTGGCCCTTGTAGGAAATGGCGGTCCATGTGAGGTTGGGCAGGGAAGAAGTTACCAGCTCTGCAATGCTGGAAATGTTCGTGTTGTTGAATCCGTCATGGAGGGTAGCAAAGAGACCGGCCACCGCATCGAAGGTGGTACGGGTGGTCTGGGTTTTTTCGGAATCCCGCTGGTGAATGAAGAATTCAATGACCATGTAGAACAGGCTCACCGCAATGGTATTGGTCACGATAATAGGCAGGGAGAGGCTGAAAAAGCCATTGGGGTGTTCCAGGGACTGGGGGAATGTGAGGAAAGCAAAGAACATCCAGAACAGGAGCTCCAATACCAGGGCATCGATAAAAGCCCAAAGCCAGAGCTGCTGGTGGTGGCTCTTCAGCCGTTTGGAAAGAAATCCTGCCGCAATGCCCTGGAGAATGGATAGACCCCCATGGATAAAGGCGGATTCCGTCGGGATGAAGAAGGCCCGATGGAAGCCGGTGATGAGTCCGGTCACAGTCCCTACGATGGGACCGCCCACGAAGCCGCCCAGGATGATGCCTACAGCCCGGAAATTGATGATGCCGCCGCCGGCGCTGACGTTCCAGTAGGTGCCGCAGATGGAGAGAATAGAGAAGAGGACGATGAAAAGGATAGTGTTCCTTCGGCTGAAATGTTTAGCTAAAATGGCTTCCCTGAAAAATGTGGTCCGGCAGATCAGGAGGAGAAGCAGCAGGAAGATGGAAATGCCGAACCATACATGCTGGATGCCCATAACCCAGGAGGCATTCATAGAAATCATCCTTTCTGAAATCACAGAAAAAGCAGATCAGTCACTATACATAACATACAAATTATGATATTCAATGAAAATTATCAATAGTTTCTATGGAATTCCCGTCCCAAATTATGAATTGGGGAATTCATGCATTCCTATTGCATCTTACCCCCTGTTTTCTGCATCTTAGCTAATTTTATTTTAATCTTTCTAAGGAAACGGGTATACTAAAGCCGAAGAAAACAAAAGGATTTTTGATAAGCCCTATTTGATTTTATTATAACAAATAGGAAGCCTGTCAGGTCCAAATTTTTGAAAAGCGGACAGGACCTTTCCCGGCGGGCAATCAGGGAAAGAAGGAACCGTTTTTCGAAGGAAAGGAAGGGTGTTATTATGGTTGTTTATGGTGTTGCACTGCTTGCCTGCTGCTATCTGGCCGGCAACTTCGTGGGCGATGTACTGGGGGCCCTTTTGGGAATTAATGCAAATATCGGCGGCGTAGGTTTCGCTATGCTGTTCCTGATTCTGGCTTCCACCTGGGCTATCCAGAAGGGCTATATGAAAGCCCCGGAAGAACAGGGCATCAAATTCTGGAGTGCCATGTACATTCCCATCGTCGTAGCCATGAGTTCCATCCAGAACGTGGCAGCTGCTCTTTCCGGCGGCATCGTAGCTCTCGGAGGCGCTGTACTGGCTGTGGTCATCGGCTATCTGGCCATTCCATTCTTCTCCAAAGGTCACGGGGAAGCCTGGGCCAGGGATGATGAAGTGGTTAAAGACCAGAAGTAAAGGAGGCAGAAAATCATGGATCTTGCAGCAATTATCACAAAACTTTTCGTAAAAAACGGCATGGTTTTTGCCTTTGCACTGCTGGGCATTGTCATGTATATTTCCTATAAACTGGCAGGCCTCACGAAGGGCCGCATCCATGGCAGCGCCATTGCCATTTTCCTGGGCCTGGTCCTGGCCTACATCGGCGGTGTCACCACCGGTGGACATAAAGGGATCGCCGATGTGCCTCTCTTTGCAGGCATGGGCCTCGTAGGCGGCGCCATGTTCCGGGATTTTGCCATCGTCTCCACCGCATTTGGCGCGGATCTTCGGGAAATCAAGAAAATCGGCTGGCGCGGCGTGGCTTCCCTGTTCTTCGGTGAATTTGTCTGCCTCGTAGCAGGCATTGCAGTGGCTTATCCCCTGGGATACACCAGTGCCGTGGATCTTGTCACCATCGGTGCCGGCGTAGCTACCTTCGTGGTAGGACCGGTTACCGGGGCCGCCCTGGGCGCTTCCTCTGAAGTTATTGCGATTTCTATCGCTGCCGGCGTTGTGAAGTCGGTACTGGTCATGGTGGTAACGCCATTCGTGGCAAAGCCGCTGTCCATTGATAACCCCCAGTCAGCCATGGCTTTCGGCGGCATCATGGGAACCACCTCCGGAACCGCAGCCGGCATGGCAGCCGTGAACCCGAGGCTTGTACCCTACGCAGCCATGACGGCTACCTTCTATACCGGCCTGGGATGCCTGCTCTTCCCGTCGGTATTCTACTTCCTCACCACCCTGTTTTTCTGAGGACTTCCCATTCCGGGGAGGCGGTCCTGGGAATTTACATTCCCGTCTCTCACAGGGAGCCGAGCCGGAATGATTCCCTTCCTTTTCGGGAACGGGGTACCCGCGGTGGGTGCCCCGGACCTGAAAACCAATTTCAGAAGGGGCCATAATTAAAAAATGAGACCTGTATACAAAGCAGCCTGAGCTGCTGACTCTTTCATTTCCCTTGTTGTAAAGAAAGGACTTCATGCTATGTTAGAAATCAAACCGTCCAATAAGAACTGGCATACCAGAGGCGACGATACCGCTGCCAGACTGGCTGCTGCCCGGGTGTATGCAGATGGAAAGATCGTAGATGCCGATAATACGGTAAAACTGCTGGAAGCAGTTCTTCGTCCCGGTGATAAAGTAAACATTGAAGGGGATAACCAGAAACAGGCTGATTTCCTGGCAAAGGAACTGTGCAAGGTTGATCCTTCCAAAGTCCATGATCTCCATATGATTCAGTCCACCCTTTCCATTCCGGAACACCTGGATGTCTTTGATAAAGGGATTGCCCGGAAACTGGACTTCGCCTATGCCGGAAGCCAGGGCAAGCGGCTGGCCCAGATGGTACAGAATGGGGGCATCGAACTGGGTGCTATCCATACGTACCTGGAAATGTATTCCCGCTACTTCATCGACCTGGTACCGAGAGTTTCCCTGGTCTGCGCTGATGCAGCCGATAAGGATGGCAACATTTACACCGGTTTCTCCACGGAAGATACACCGGCCATCGTAGAAGCAACGAAATTCAACCAGGGCATCGTCATTTTCCAGGTCAACAAGATTGTAGACAAGGTACCGAGAGTGGATATCCCGGCGGACTGGGTGGACTTCGTCATTGAAGCGCCGACGCCGTACCTCCTGAACCCCCTCTTCACCCGTGACCCTGCCAAGATTACGGACGACCGTATCATGAAGGCCATGATGGCTATCAAAGGCATTTATGCAGAATATGGCGTTAAAGTCCTGAACCATGGCGTAGGCTATGATACGGCAGCGGTAGAACTGCTTCTTCCGACCTTCGGTGAATCCCTGGGTCTCAAGGGCAAGATCTGCACCCACTGGGTACTGAATCCCCATCCTACCCTGATTCCTGCCATTGAAACAGGCTGGGTACAGGCGGTCTATTCCTTCGGTTCCGAAGTGGGCATGGAAGAATACATCAAAGCCCGTCCGGATATTTTTGCCATCGGACCTGATGGTACCATGCGTTCCAACCGTGCCTTCTGCCAGGCTGCCGGCCATTATGCGGCAGACATGTTCATCGGCTCTACCATGCAGATCGACCGGTTCGGCAACTCCTCCACCGCCACAAAGAACAATGTGGCAGGATTCGGCGGTGCTCCGAACATGGGCTGCGATGCCAAGGGCCGCCGCCATGTAACGGAAGCATGGAAGAAGTGCGGCGAAGAAGTAGCTAACCGCTATGAACTCATGGGCGACCGGAACCGCGGTAAGAAGCTGGTGGTCCAGATGATTACCACCGTTTCTGCCAAAGGCTTCCCGGGCTTCGTGGACCAGCTGGATGCAGTGGCCCTGAAGAAGAACGCCAACCTGGACCTGGAACCGATTATGATTTACTCCGATGATCTCACCCATATCGTATCTGAAGTGGGTATCGCCTACCTCCATAAGTGCCACAACATGGAAGAAAGAATGGATGCTATCCGTGCCGTTGCAGGTAAGACGGATGTGGGCAAACAGGAAGATCCGGAAGTCACAAAGAGACTCCGGAAGGAAGGCATCGTGAAGCTTCCGGAAGACCTGGGCATCAACCCCGCAGCGGCCACAAGGGACCTCCTGGCTGCCAAGAATATGAAGGACCTCGTAGACTGGTCCGGCGGCCTCTATGATCCGCCGGCTAAATTCAGAAACTGGTAATCGAGGCCTGAATAAGCAATAAAAAACTCCCATTCCGATGGTTTCGGAACGGGAGTTTTTTTGCGCCACTGATAGACGTTGAGAAAAGGCGCTTCATCCAATTGTGGTTTATCGAGCTGTTAGAGTGAGTGGTTTGGCATGCTGTTGGACAGAGTCACTGGCACGGGGCTGCTAGCTTCTAGCTGTTAGCTGCCAGGAAAGCTGACCTGCCTGCGGCGCTTCCTATCTGTTTCCGTCAGTCATTCATGCCGTAGGCTGTTAATCTTTCCTGGAAGCTAGGAGCTAGCAGCTAGAAGCCTCCGCACGAATGACGCTATCCATCATCGCCATACCCAACAGCTCGATAAACTGAAATTGGCAATACCCTCAATCTTCTTCATACAGCGGATTGACGAGGCGGATGATCCATTTCTCGCCGCCTGTGAATTTGCTGTTATATTTCCGGGCTGTGTCTTCGTACCGCTTCTTCAGCTCTTTTACCGCTTCCTCCAGGGAGGCCAGGGTCTTTAAGGTGGTATCGGGATGGAGGTCCTTTCCGCAGACCGGGCAGAGGGGCAGGTGGATATAGTCCCGGTTCACCCGGGAGTGGCAATGGGGGCATGTAATGAAGGGAAGGCTGAATTTCTTTTTATCCTTTTCCTTCTGTTCTTTCCTGAATGATTTCAGCCGGTCTTCTTTTTCCTGAAGCCGCTTTTCCAGGGACACCATGCGGGGAGACGGGGCAATGCCGATTTTGTACTTCACCCCATAGGAGGTGGGGATGGTCTCTAAGTACTCCAGGGCCTGGGTCCTGGTATTGCACACTTTTTCTTTAAAGAACAGGCCTTTGAATACCTTATTGGCTTCCCTTTTTCCGAATCCCTCCTGCAGCATGGATGCCTTCATGGCATCCTTCATGGCCTGGGAAGGCATGGTCAGGTCAAATTCCCAGATCTTTTCTTTCCATGCATGGGCAGCTGCTTCTTCCGCCGGCCGGAGGGGGGCGGTGCTTTTTTCTGGGGCGTGGGGTAAATTCCTTTTGGAATCTTTCTTATTCAGGTCGGGAGAAGGGGAGGAGGTGGAAAACAGGTCTTCTTCTTCGAATTTCGATTTTCTTGGCATGGTTGACTCCTTTGGAGTATGTATCATACTGAATTTATGTTCTACAGGACTACTATAAACTATAGCGGCCCCTGGGGCAACCGGATTTTACGATTTCAAATGCCTATATCCGGGTTGCCTGCATGAAAAAAGGGAACCATGAATCCATGGTTCCCCTTCGGGCGTCTTTATTATCTTTCCGGTGGGAGTCCGGCGTATTCCCTGGCGTAGTCGGAGAAGTTGTCGATGATATATTTCTTCAGCATTTCTGCCGGAGGCGAGAGCTTTTCTCCCTTTTTCCAGGACAGGCTGATATAGCGCTGGCAGTTTGGCGATGCGATGGGGACGAGGGCCACATGGTCACCGCCCACGCCGTGCCAGGTAATCCTAGGAGCAAAGGATACACCGAGCCCTGCCCGGATAAATTCACGAACCGTCATGGGACTGTCGCTTTCCAGTACCACATGGGGGACAAATCCTGCCATACGGCAGTAAAAGTCGGTGATGGTCCGAAGGCTGGATCCGGCTTCCAGGGAAATGAATCCCGCCTTTTCAAATTCGTCCAGGTTCACGGAAGATTTGCGGGCATGGGGGTCCGTATCCGGCATGGCCAGCATAATATCCTCTTTCAACAGGGTGACGGAGTGGTCGTTTTCTATGGGGTTAATGGAGGAGGACAGGAAGAGGTCCACGTGGCTCTGGTTCTGCTGTCCCGGTTTATTGTGCTGCTGGAGGATTTCAAAGCGGATATCTGGATGTTCCTGGCGGAACCGGGTGAGGAAGGCGGGGATAATCATGGAAGCGGCAAAAAGGGAAATGGTGACGGTCAGTTTCTGGGCTTCTTTCGTATCTTCCAATTCTTTCTGGGCGCCATGAAGTTCCTGCATGATGCGGTTCGTATGGCGGAGCAGGATTTCGCCGTATCTGGTGAGTACAATGTTTCGTCCGCTTCTGGAAAAAAGCGGGACCCCCAGTTCTGTTTCCAGAACTTTGATGGTGTGGGAAAGAGATGGCTGGGAAATATGAAGGGCTTCCGCAGCACGGGTCAGGTGCTGGAGCTCAGCTGTTTTCTGGAAATAGCTCAAAGCGAGGAGCGTTAATTTCATGATATCCCCCTGGATTTCAAAACAATGGAAATGATAGATTCTTTTATTCAATTATACACTCTAGTCTATTGATAATCAATAAAATACAGATTTCATGCATTATAATTTAGAAATATATAGAATTAATTCACGACCTTGAGGAATTATGAACTGATAGATAGTATCGAGGAAGTGAATGGGAAAATGAGAATCCCATAATCATTATCCCGATATATAGAACAATTTTATTAATAGCCATAGGGAAAAACTGGGGAAGAAATACTCCGGCCTGCAGGGAAACCCATGAAACAGGCAGATCATCCCGCAGCCATGGGACGGGACATTTCTTTTACCCCCTTTTTACGCTTTTCCAATTGACAGGAGCGGCGGTTAGTGTGAAAATGTATTACATATCGAATAGGTAAAGGAGAAAAGAAAATGGAATTATTTATTGATACCGCTGATGTAGAAGCCATTCGTAAAGCCAACGATATGGGATTTATTTCCGGTGTAACCACCAATCCATCCCTCATTGCAAAGGAAGGCAAGGATTTCCATTCCACCATTAAGGAAATCGCTTCCATTGTGGACGGCCCTATTTCCGCCGAAGTGCTGGCTGATGATGCGGAAGGGATGATTGAAGAAGGGAAGGTCCTGGCAGGCCTGGACCCCCATGTGGTTGTGAAGATCCCCATGACTCCGGAAGGTATGAAAGCCGTTAAAGGTCTCAAAAAACTGGGAATCCGCACCAATGTGACCCTGGTATTCTCTGCCAACCAGGCACTGCTCGCAGCCCGTGCAGGCGCTTCCTATGTAAGCCCCTTCGTAGGCCGTATCGATGATATCGGCTGGGATGGCATCGAACTGATCCAGACCATTTCTGAAATCTTTGAACTTCATGGCATTGAAACCAAAATTATTGCCGCTTCCATCAGAAAGCCCCAGCACATTATGCAGTGTGCCCTGGCCGGCGCTGATATTGCCACCGTTCCTTTCCAGGTGCTCATGGATGCCATGAAACATCCGCTCACCGATAACGGCATTGCCCGGTTCAAAGCAGACTGGGCCAAAGCCAACATGAAATAAGTACAGAAAATGAAAAAGAGCTGTGAAGAAATGATTGATATTTTTTCACAGCTTTTTTTTGCCCGGGAAATCATCATTTCAAGTAAACATTTCATTTTTGAAAGGGCCCTACTATAATGAATATATAAAATCTGTAATATGACGGCCTGCTGCAGAGGGGGGGGGGGCAGACCGCAGGGGGTAAAATGAGACATATTGATTTCACGTCGGGCCCGGTGGGGAGAAAAATCCTGCTCTTTTCCCTGCCTCTCATGGTGGGTAATGTATTCCAGCAACTTTACAATGTGGTGGATACGCTGGTTGTGGGAAAATATTTGGGAGAAGCGCCGCTGGCGGCGGTGGGGAGCGCCTATACCCTCATGATTTTCCTCACTTCCATACTGATTGGCCTTACCATGGGGGCAGGCGTTTATTTTTCCCTCTGCTTCGGCAGAAAAAATTTGGGCCGCATGAAACAGGCCATTTTTATTTCCTTTCTGTCCATCGGTCTTTTATCAGTGATTATGAATGGTGCTGCTTACATCTTTCTAGACAGGCTCATTTCCTTCATGCAGGTGCCTTTCGAGGTCATTCCCTATATCCGGGACTATTTATGGTGGATATTGACCGGACTTTTGGCGGTGTTTCTCTATAATTTCGGCGCCGCACTCCTGAGGGCCGTGGGAGATTCCGTGACACCCCTTCTCTTTCTCATTCTCTCTTCGCTTATGAATGTGGCGCTGGACATTCTTTTCGTGGTGTATCTGGATTTCGGCGTAAGTGGTGCTGCAGAAGCCACCGTGATTTCTCAGTATGTCTCGGGCGCAGGTATCTTTATTTACTGCCTGTTTCGGCGGGAGTTCCATATTTCAGGGAAAGACAGGGTCTGGAACCGTGAAATCTTCTGGGATATGTCAAAGCTCTCCCTTCTGACCAGTCTCCAGCAGAGCATTATGAATTTTGGCATTCTTCTGGTGCAGGGGCTGGTGAACAGCTTTGGCACCGCCGTCATGGCAGCCTTTGCGGCAGGAGTAAAAATCGATACCATCGCCTATTCGCCGCTCCAGGACTTCGGCAACGCTTTTTCCACCTATGCGGCCCAGAACTGGGGCGCAGGAAACAAAGCACGTATCCGGCAGGGCGTGATAACAGCAGGAAAGATGATTTTCCTTTTCTCCATCCTTGCCAGCTGCCTGGTATCCCTCCTGGCGCCAACACTTATGGGCTTCTTCGTACCGGAAACGGCAGAAGAGGTGATTGCAATGGGGGCGCACTACCTTCGCATCGAAGGCAGCTGCTACCTGGGCATCGGCATCCTTTTCATGCTCTACGGCTTCTACCGCGCCATCAAACGGGCCGAAATGAGTGTCATCCTTACCATCCTCTCCCTGGGCACCCGGGTGGTGCTGGCCTATGTGCTGTCGGCGATTCCCTTCTTCGGCGTCACAGGCATCTGGCTATCCATCCCTATCGGCTGGGCGTTGGCCGATATCTATGGTATTATGAAGGGGTACAGGAAACTGATGGAACAGTGATGAATACGGCCAATTTCAGTATATCGAGCTGTTGAGTTCGACACTGGTGGGTAGAGTCATTCGGGCGGGGGCTTCTAGCTTCTAGCTGCTAGCTCCTAGGAAAGCTGGCCAGCCTACAGCATGAATGACTGACGGGAATACCGGGTAGAAGCGCCGCAGGCAGATCAGCCTTCCTAACAGCTAGCTGCTAGAAGCTAGGAGCTCCATGCGAGTGACTCTATCCACAAGCATACCAACCGCCCCCATCAGCTCGTCAAACCGCAATTTGATGAACCATCATCCCAAGGAGGTAAGCATGAAGAAAAAAGCACCGCAGCAGATGACAAAAAGAGAACGGATACAGGCGGCCATCGCGGGGGACCCCGTGGACCGGGTGCCCTATTCCCTTTGGTCCCACCTGCCCATGATTGACCTGGATCCGGTTAAAAATGCGGAACATACCTATGATTTCTATAAAAAATATGACGTAGATATTTTAAAAACCATGAATAACGGTATGTACAGCGTGGAAGACTTTGGTGCTAAAACCGACTTCTCCGATATTCCCAAAGGCGGCGTGGCAAAGATTACGGACACGCCGGTGAAGGAACCGGAGGACTGGCTGAAAATCGAGCCGGTGTCGGTGAATGAGGGCGCCCTGGCCCGGGAGCAGAGATACCTGAAGCTTCTCCTGGATAAGACGAAGGGAGAGGTCCCTGTGATCTTTACCGTCTTTTCCCCGCTCACCACGGCCAATAAACTGTGCCCCTCCATGATGGACCACATCCGGCAGGGCCATGGGGACAAAGTGAAGCAGGCCTTGAAGGCCATCACCGAAACCACCTGCGGCCTGGTGCAGCGGGTCATCGAACTGGGGGCAGACGGTATATTCTTTGCCACCCAGCTTTCCTCCTACAACCTGACGGAGGAGTCCTTCTACCGGGAGTACGGCATGCCCTATGACCTGGCGGTGCTGGCGGCTTCGTCGGGCTGGTGTAATGTGCTCCACGGCCACGGGAAAAATATCATGTTTCCTCTTCTTCGGAAATATCCGGTCCAGATTTTTAACTGGCATGCCTGGGAGTCGCTCCCGGACATTGCAGAGGCCCAGCTCATGACGGGAAAGTGCATCATGGCAGGACTGGAGCGGATGGATATTACGGAGCACCATAAAAATGAGATTGAATACCAGATTTATGAGACCCTGAAGGAAACGGGGGGCCGGAAGGTCATTCTTTCCCCGGGCTGCGTCATCAGATATCCTTTGGATGAGGAAATGCTGTCTTTCGTGAGAAAGGCAAAGGAAGAAATCGAGCGGAAAATGTTTGGCGTATAGAAAAAGCGGCAGGTTTTGAACTGCCGCTTTTTTTAAGCTGATGTGCCAATTTCAGTGAGCTGTTAGAGCGAGCGGTTTGGCATGCTGTTGGACAGAGTCACTGGCACGGGGCTGCTAGCTTTTAGCTTCTAGCTGCCAGGAAAGCTGGCCAGCCTGCGGCGCTTCCCATCCGGTATTTCCGCCAGTCATTCGTGCCGTAGGCTGTAAAGCTTTCCTAGTTGCTAGAAGCTAGTAGCTAGAAGCCCCCGCGCGAATGACTCTATCCATCAGCCCCATCAACAGCTCTACAAACCGCAATTTATCGTGCTGCTCCTCTTCACTTCGACCAGTTTCCCAGTACGATTCCGCCGAGGATGCAGGCGATACCGGCCCACTGCAGGGGAGCCACCGATTCTCCGAGCACAAAGAGAGCCATCACAAGGGCTACAGGGAGTTCGGAGGCCACGAGGATACTGCCCAGTCCCGGACCTACGTGGGGCATGCCCCAGGAAAGGAGGAACGGCGGCAGGGCGACGCCGAAGAGACCTAAAAGGAGACCATAGGGAAGAAGCGTGGACCACAGGGCGGGGGTAAATATAAATACAGGAGGCAGGATGAGAAAAGTAAGAACCGTGTCCCCGGTAGCCATAAGGGCACCCTTCAGGGCTGGAGGAATTCCTTCTCCCAAAAGGGAACTGGCGGTAATGACGGCGGTGTAAGAAAGGGCGGCCAGTAGGCCCCATATCATGCCGGAGGACAGGGAAAGGGGCTGGCCTCCTTCAAGAAAACCGGCCGCCAGGAATGTACCGGCGAGGCAGAGGATAATGGACAGGCATTTCAGGGGGCTGGGGAAATGGCGGGCAAGGACTGCCTCCACCACGGACCCCATCCATATGGACTGGAAAAGGAAGACCACCGCCAGGGAGGCAGAGAGACTTTCCAGGGAATGGTAGTAGAAAATGGTGGTGAGCGCCATGGGAATGCCAATGGATGCAAGGGACAGAATCTGGAAGAAAGAAGGAATCCGCCTTACAGTGAGTATGGCGGAAAGCCATAGAAAGACCATGCCGAAAAGACACTGCATACCGCTCACATCGGTGAGGGTGAGGCCAGCGGCATAGGCGGTTTTTACAAAGGTGGAAAGAATGCCGTAGCAGGCGCCGGCGGAAAATACAATAAATGCATAGAATCCTTTATGCATGATTTCCTCCAAAAGAAAAGCACAGTGCAGCATGCACTGTGCGGCGAAAACAGAAAAATCTGAAAAAATCCACAACCATGAACGGTTTTATTGTCTGCAGTCTATCATATGGGAAGGGAAAAGGCAAGACCATGATGATAGATGGCAGACGTTGAAAAAACAGCAGATGATTATTCAGCTTCCAGGGAGCCAAGGAAAGTGCTCATGGCCTGGAGGCCTTTTTTTAATGTGTCCCTGTCGGCAGCATAGCCGATACGCATGGAACGGGGTTCATCGAAGCAGTCCCCCGGGGTTACGAAGGTGCCGCAGCTGTCATACATGCGGCGGCAGAGGGTATAGGAATCTATGGGAAAATCATAATACACCAGTGCAGTGGTACCGGCTTTGGGCTTTACATAGGAAAGGCGAGGTTCTTTTTGAATCCAGTGATCCAGGATATCCAGATTTTCCCGGATGATTTTTTTATTTCTTTCCAGAATCTGATTTTTGGAAGCCAGGGCCAGCGCGGCAATGGCTTCGTCCATCATGCCGCAGCTGATGAGGTTGTAGTCACGATGGGACCAGAACTGCTTTAAGGCATCTTTATCATGGGTGGCAATCCATCCCAGACGTACGCCGGCCAGAGAAAACACTTTGGACATGGAAGAAGTGGAAATGCCTTTTTCATACATGTCCACAATGGATGGCTGCCATTCGTCATCCTGGGTGAGATGGCGGTATACTTCATCTACCAGAAGGTAGGCGTCAGATTTTTTGGCAATGTCCACCACTTTCTTCAGAATTTCGGGAGACATCAGGGCGCCGGTGGGGTTGTTCGGATTATTGAGGCAGATCATCTTCACACCGCCCCGGGCCATTTCTTCCAGTTTCTCCAGGTCTGGCAGATAGCTGTTTTCCTTTTTCAAATGCAGGATTTCCACCTTTGCTCCCAGGGAGGCAGGAATGGAGTAGAGCTGCTGGTAAGAGGGCATGATGGAAATGACCTTGTCTCCCGGATTGATAAGGGAATAAAAAACATGATGGTTAGCCCCGGAAGCACCATGGGTAGGAACGATTTCATCGGGCCTGATGGTGTGGTACAGGGCAGCAATGCCTTCCTTCAAATCAGGAGAACCTTCTATATAGCCATAGGTGAGACGGCGGGCACAGAGTTTGTTAAGGAATGATTCCTTATGGGTTCCCAACAGTTCAAAAAGTTCGTCCAGTGAAATGGAATCCACGCAGGTTTCGGCAATATTGTACCGGGCACCTGTTTCATAGGCATTCATCCATTCTTCGACAGCAAAGGGTTTAATGTTCATGATATAACCTCCTTAAAAAAAGAGGATTTATTCCTGCCTTTCAATGGCTTTCGCCATATTACCTGCAGCAGGAATAAACCCTCTTGGCTCCCTATCCGGTGACAGGGAAGAGTTTCTTATGAAATTATACATATAATAATACATGGGGAAAAAGATTCTGTCAATGGATGGAAAGGTTTCTGCTTTCTTACAGAATGGCAAGCAATTTCGCAAAGTAAGTTCCAGCTCTGAAGGTCATTCTGGAATTTACTTT
>ERZ791746.503-NODE-503-length-34319-cov-13.735612_pt1 | contig 34319 bp, 29 predicted proteins | sample MGYA00510038_ERZ791746 | MGnify/ENA primary metagenome ERZ791746 (study PRJEB30046, sample SAMN00792018) | human gut metagenome | study: EMG produced TPA metagenomics assembly of the A metagenome-wide association study of gut microbiota in type 2...
TCAAAGTAAATTCCAGAATGACCTTCAGAGCTGGAACTTACTTTGCGAAATTGCTCAATGAGAATATCCGGAAGGGAGTTTTCAATAGTTTCTTGTTAAATAGATAGGGTCATGATAAAATACTTGGGTAATCTTAAGTTTCCGCTTCCAACCCCTTTTACGGGAGCCCTTACTCCGGATTACAAGACTTTGTAGATTGGCCAGTGTGATTTCTCCATCACTCTGGTCCGCGAAAAGGCTCCGTCTCCAGCGGGGCCTTTTCGCGTGGGAAATGCAGTGACGCTGGCAGCCTGGTTGGAATATTCCAGTTTATCGAGCTGATGGGTTTGGCGGTTAGTATGCTTGCGTGTAGAGTCACTCACACGGGGCTGCTAGCTTTTAGCTTCTAGCTGCCAGGAAAGCTGGCCAGCCTGCGGTGCTTCGCACCCGATATTTCCGTCAGTCATTCGTGCCGTAGGCTGTAGAGCCTTCCTGGAAGCTAGCGGCTGGAAGCTAGAAGCCCGCACGAATGACTCTATCCATCAGCACCACTCCAACAGCTCGTCAAGCCGCAATTGGCCGCATATAATCCATCCTATTTATAAAAATCTATGATATAATAAATCACATGGAAACTATAGAAAATAACACTCAGAAAAAGGTATCCTTCATTACCCTTGGCTGCAAGGTCAACCAGTATGACAGCGATGCCATGCGTACCCTTTTTGTACGAAACGGGTATGCCCAGGCAGGAGAAAATGACGATGCCGATGTGTATGTCGTCAATACCTGCTCTGTTACCAGCATTGGTGACAGGAAATCCCGGCAGATGGTGCGCCGTATCCGCCGGGCCCATCCCAAAGCGGTGATTGCGGTGGCCGGATGTTATGCCCAGCTAGCGCCGGAGGTCTTCGAGAAGATGGGAGACGTAGATGTGATTGTGGGTCTCCAGAACAGGACCCATATCGTGGACTATGTGGAACAAGCCATGCACCGCAGCGATAAGAAACCGCTCAATGAGACCGTGGACATTATGAAGGTGGACCGCTTCGAAAATATGGAAGTCGACGTGGCAGGCGAAGTGAGGACCAGGGCTTTTGTCAAAGTTCAGGAGGGGTGCGACAATTACTGTACCTTCTGTATCATCCCCTACGCCCGGGGAAAACTGAAGTCCCGGCTCCAGGCAGACGCGGTCCGTGAAATCCGCCGTCTGGTGTCCGAAGGATATCGGGAAGTGGTACTGACCGGTATCCACCTTGGAAATTACGGAAAGGATCTTCACGACGGTACGTCTCTGGCTACCCTGGTGGCGGAACTGGTCAAGATTCCTGACCTTCTTCGCATCCGTCTAGGCTCCGTGGAGTCCGTGGAACTGTCGGAAGACCTGATTTCTATCATGCAGCATGAACCGAAGGTATGCCGCCATCTCCATTTACCGATCCAGTCCGGCTCCGATGCCGTGCTGAAGGGAATGAACCGCCATTATCGGCTACCCCAGTTTAAAAAGCTGATTTCCGAACTTCGGGAAAAGGTACCGGGCATTGCGCTGACCACAGATCTCATTGTGGGATTCCCCGGTGAGACGGAAGAAAACTTTGAGGAAACCCTGGATACATTAAAAGAAATCCGATTTTCCGGTATCCACGTATTCCCATACTCCCGCCGTACCGGTACGCCGGCAGCTTCCTATCCAAACCAGGTATCTAATGAAGTGAAAAAAGAGAGAGTCCATCGGGTACAGGAACTGGAAAAGGGAATCGCCTTGGATTATCGGAAACAGTTTTTGGGAAAAGTGGTCCGGGTATTGGCGGAGGAAGAAAAGAATGGATTTTTTGAAGGACTCACCGACGAGTATATCCGGGTGTCCATCAGAAATTCACATATAGAAAGAGGTCACATGTATCCTGTACTCATCGACGAAATCACAGAAGATGGTATGACGGGAACCTTAGCAGAGGAGGAATAATTATGGCTGATTGTATTTTCTGCAAAATCGCTGCCGGTGAAATTCCGAGCACCAAGGTTTATGAAGATGAACACTGGTATGCCTTCAAGGATATCGAGCCCTGCGCACCGGTACATATCCTTGTGATTCCGAAGAAACACGTGGATAATATCCTCGCTCTCGATGAAGATCACAATAAAGACTTCGCCGATTTCTTCCTGGTGGTGAAAAAAATCGCTCTCGAAGCAGGCCTGAAGGAAAGCGGCTTCCGTCTGGTCATCAACACCGGCGAAAAAGCAGGGCAGTCGGTCTTCCATTTCCACGCCCACATTATCGGAGGCAAGGAACTGGGATGGCCTCCATTCCCGGAAGATAAATAAGGGAATAAAATGGATAGAGGAAAAAGCAGCCTTTGGGCTGCTTTTTTGTATGCCCTGGGTGGCCGCCCGCTAACCGTAGCCCCAATAGCTCACTGAAACTGGCAGTACTCTCTGGATTCAGCTATTCCGTTCCCTTTACAGGGAGAGGAATTTTTTAATAAAATGAAGTGGAAGTGTTTAATGGTCGTTGAAAGGAGATTTCTATGGGAGTATTGACGGACAAAATGATTGCAGGAGCTCTGGCGTTTAAGAAAAACAGGATTTGGGAACGGTTGAAATCCGGTAATCTTATGGCCATTACCTTTTCTGACGGCAGTCTGGGATATGTCAATGTTTTTGGCTTTAAAGGTCCCTGGATGCCGGAGGACATAGGCTTTGCCCTGTATCGGGCTGATGAGCTCTATGGCTATAATTTCATGTACAATGGGCCCCAGGAGATTGACGATGTGGAAATGCAGGTGCGGCGTGGGGTGTTGTCCTGTCTGCAGCTGGAATTTGGGACAAAAGAGGAAACCTATGACCAGTCTATTGAAGCCATAAGAAAATACTGCAAAAAGAGGGGAATCCGCATTTCCGGTAATAATGCATATTTTGATATTACCCGCTATACGCCACAGCTGCTGCCCCAGCTTCTCCGGGATTCCGGAGACCAGATTCATGTGGAAGAGACTTTGGATTTCCTGAACTGGCTCAGCAGACAGGCCGAAGGAAAACTTCTCACTGCGTCGGGTGGTAAGATTTCCTGTTTTACACGGGCAGGAAAGACTTACAGGAGTTCAGAAATAGACAGGCCCCTCGTTCAGGAATATACATTTACCCAAGTGCCTTTTACGAATGAAGTGTTGGCTCATCGACTGAAGAAAGCGAAAAAGAGGGGGATTCTGGCTTGCAATGTGATTATGCTTCCTTCCCCTGTAAAGGACAATGAAGGAGACACCCCTTATTTCCCCTGGATTCTTCTCAGTATAGTGAAGACCGATGACCATACCGTGAATCCTGCTTTTTCCCGGGATTGGGATGAGAAGCTTATAGAGTCCCTCGTAGAAAATCTGATCAGGCTGGACTATGTTCCCAGGGAAATCCATGTCATCAATGAGCGGACAAGAAACCTGCTGGATGATTTTTGCCGAAAGAGTGGTATCCGCCTTGTTATGGGTAAAAGCAGGGATATCATCGAAGGTATGAGTAATGAGTTTTTCCGACAGATGGATCTGGATACTATGCCCGATGAAGATGATGAACCGGAGGAAATAGATGATGGCAGAGGTAGTCCGGAAATTCATCAGATTATCTACAGTCTGTCCATGATGCCCGATGACGTGCTGCTGCAAATTCCTGCAGTTATGAGGCAGAATCTTGAATCCATGGCAGAGGCCTTTCCGAAACCCCTTCGTAAGCGTCTCAGCCGCCTGTGGGGATGGAAGAAATAGAACGAGGAAATTCAGGTATTAGATGTGGCCAATTGCGGTTTGTAGAGCTGTTGGAGCAAACGGTTTGGAATGCTTGCGGATAGAGTCACTCGCATGGAGCTCCTGGCTTCTAGCGGCTAGCTGTTAGGAATGCTCCACAGCCTGCGGCGCTTCCACCCGGTATTCCCGTCAGTCATTCGTGCCGTAGGCTGGCCAGCTTTCCTGGAAGCTAGGAGCTAGCAGCTAGAAGCCCCCGCTCGAATGACTCTATCCATCAGCGCCAAACCCAACAGTTCGACAAACTGAAATATCGTTGTGCATTGCCAGCGTCCTTTTCTATTCCAAAGGAGGATTCTCATGAAATATGATGTAGTTGTAATCGGCGGAGGACCGGGAGGCTATGTCTGTGCCATTCACTGTGCCCGGTATGGATTGAAGACAGCCCTGGTGGAAAAAAGGGAGCTTGGGGGGACCTGCCTCAACAGGGGGTGCATTCCTACAAAGACACTGCTCCATGCGGCAGGACTTCTGGAAAATATAAATAAATCGGCTCTCTTTGGGATAAAGGATGCCGGAGGAAAGGCAGATTTCCCGGGCCTTCGCACCCGGTGCCGGAATGTGGTCGAAACCCTGCGTAAGGGAGTGGAGAGGCTCCTGAAACAGGGAAAAGTGGATATTTACCGGGGAAAGGGACAGGTAATCTCGCCTTCCCTGGTATCGGTGGAAGGAGAAAATCCGGTGGAACTCTCCACGTCCCATATTGTGCTGGCGGTGGGTGGGGCTCCGTCCATTCCTCCCATTCCGGGAAGCAGCCTGCCCGGTGTCTATACCAGTGACAGCCTCCTTTCGGAACTGCCGGAAGCAAAGAAGCTGGTCATCATCGGCGGTGGCGTGATTGGCGTGGAATTTGCGGAAGCCTATCGGGCTTTTGGTACCGATGTGTCGGTGGTGGAAATGATGCCCCGCCTCCTGCCGCCCTTTGATGTGGACATTGCCCGGCACCTGGCAGCCCTTTTCCGGAAGAAGGGAATCCATGTATTCACCGGGGCCGCTGTGGAAAAAATCGAACAGACGGAAGAAGGCCTTTCCGTTTCCTTTGAAAAAGGAGGAAAAGAAGAAACTCTTCCTGCCGATGCGGTTCTGATTGCCACCGGCCGGCATCCGGAGACGAAGGGCCTTTTACCCATGGAAGCAGCCATGGAACGGGGCTGTTTCAAGGTGGACAGGAAAATGGAAACCTCGGTGAAAGGGATCTATGCCATTGGAGATATCGTCTATGGGGCAGTGCAGCTGGCCCATTCAGCGGAGGCTCAGGGAAAGACGGCAGCTGCTGCCATCGCCGGAAAGCCCTGCTCCATAGCCTTGGACCTGGTACCCCAATGTGTTTATACGCTGCCGGAAATTGCATCCATTGGCCTTACGGAGGAGGAAGCGAAAAAAGAAGGGATCTCTTTGAAATCTAGCCGCATGGTCATGGGGAGCAATGCGAAGAGCCTCATCGCCGATGAGGGGGGATACATAAAGATTCTTTCCGATGGGTCCGGCTATATCCGGGGCGCCCAGCTCTTCTGCGCCGATGCGGATAACCTGATCAGCGAGATTTCCCTTGCCATCGCGAATCATCTGTCTCTGGAAGATTTCCTGAAGGTCATCCGCCCCCATCCGTCGTTGGAAGAGGCTCTGGGGGAAGCGGCGGAAGGGGCGCTGCTCCGAGAATAGGAAAGAAAACGCTTATTTTATTATAGGATACATCCTGTCCTTAATACGTTGAAATTATTCCGCATTTTCTTTCCTGTTTGAAAAGATAAAACGATATTTGATTTGTTTAACACCAATACCATAAGATCTGGTATTGGTGTTTTTATATAAAATTTATGAAATCCTTATACAGATGGGGTACAATAGAATGGTATTTCGATGAGTTGGAGATGGATAGTTTGGATAAAATTGCAGTCCTCATTCCCTGTTGGAATGAAGCACTTACTATAGGAAAAGTCATCAGAGATTTTAGAAAAGTTCTTCCTGAAGCAGTGATTTATGTATATGATAACAACTCCACTGACAGAACTGCTGAAATTGCTGAACGGGAAGGAGCTGTTGTTCGTCATGAATACCGGCAAGGGAAGGGCAATGTGATTCGCTCCATGTTTCGGAATATCGATGCAGACTGCTATGTCATGGTGGATGGAGATGATACTTATCCGGCGGAAAATGCCCGGGAAATGGTGAATCTCATTTTGGAAGGAAGAGCGGATATGGTCATCGGTGACCGTCTATCTTCCACATATTTTGAAGAAAATAAAAGACCTTTTCATAATTCCGGAAACATGTTGGTTCGTCGATTTATCAATATGTTTTGGGGAGAAAACAGTCATGAAATTAAGGATGTCATGACAGGTTACCGTGCTTTTTCTCCTATGTTTGTGAAGACGTTCCCCATCCTGTCCAAGGGATTTGAAATCGAGACGGAAATGACCATCCATGCACTGGATAAGAATCTCCTTCTGGCGAATGTACCCGTCTCTTATCGGGACAGACCGGCCGGCAGTGTGAGTAAACTCCATACGTTTCGTGATGGGGCTCGGGTGCTTCGGACAATATTTATGCTTTATAAAGATTATCGGCCCCTTCGATTCTTTACATTCGCTGCATTACTCATGGCTTTGATTTCCCTGTGTCTCTTTATCCCAGTATTTCATGAATACATGGTCACCGGATTGGTACCAAAACTGCCAACTCTTGTGACGTCAGGCTTTTTCATGATGAGTGCCGTGGTTTTTCTTGGAACCGGGCTTATGTTGGATACGGAAGTAAAGAACAGCCGTAAGAATTTTGAAATCCAGATGAATATAATCCGGATGATGCTGAAAAAAAGGTAGAAACAGAACAGCACTCAGGTTATGGAACACAAATAGGGCCCGCATTTTCCCTGCCAGTTTCAGTTTGTCGAGCTAATGGGGCGACGCTGGTGGTGAGGGTCATTCGTGCGGAGTTTCTAGTTTCTAGCTGCTAGCTTTCAGGAAAGTTGGCTAGCCTACGGCACGAATGACTGACGGAAATACCGGGTGGAAGAGCCGCAGGCGGATCAGCCTTCCTGGCAGCTAGCCGCTAGAAGCCAAGAGCTCCATGCGAGTGACTCTATCCGCAAGCATGCTAACCGCCAAACCCCAACAGCTCGATAAACCGCAATTTGATGACTTACTTATTTACTAAACAGGTGAACTATGTTTGATTCTTTAATTCGTAAATTTTTTCCATCCATGGAACGATTCTGGGAAGTCGTTCGATTCCTTATTGTAGGAGGGGGCTGCTTCCTTCTGGAATATGTCCTCCTTTTCACATTGACTGAATATGGTGGGCTGAATCCCCTGGTATCGGCTCCTATTGCTTTTACCGTGTCTCTGGTGGTAAACTACATTCTCTGTGTGTACGTGGTGTTCCATGCAAAGCAGCAAACTAAAAAGCAGATGGTTCTCTTTGCACTTACGTCGATTATAGGTCTTGGCATCAATCAGGTGGTCATGTGGTTCTTCATTGATATCGTGGGCATCTGGTATATGTTCGCCAAGGTGATTGCATCAGCCATTGTAATGATATGGAACTATTTTACCAAACGATATGTGCTTCACGGGCACGCGTAAAAATTCATTCAAAAAGCGGTATCCAATGGGATGATTTCATTGGATACCGCTTTTTTATTCAAGACAGTGCCTCTTTCAGCTGGGCCCTGAAGATATTGGCACCGCCATTGGCGGGGTGCCTGAGGCCGGTGACGGAAAAGCCGGCTTCGGTCAGGGTAGTTTCACTTTTCTTTCCAATGGCAAAGAGGGGAAGCTCACCGGCCATGCTCCAAAGTTCCTTCGTATAGGCAAGACCAATAGCCAGTTCCCGGTCATCGGGAGTGCGGTTCGTGAGGAGATTTCCTTTTTTATAGGGATGGAAGGGGAAAATATTCCATAGAAGGAATTCCTCCGGCGAAAGCCCGGCGTCAAGACAGGATTTCCAGACTACCGAGTCCGTAGGTTCGTTGAACCCTTTTTCCCGCTGGGTTGGCTTTGTGATGAAGGGGCTGTCCACGCGGCTCGTCCGTTCTCCAGGACGATGGAGAATCATGTCCGATGTAACTACCGGATGGCAGTCCAGCAGCATGCGCTCGCAGGTCATGGCGATGCCGGAGAACTGGCCGCCCTGGTAGCCGCAGGCTTCAGCCACAAGAAGAATTTTCGCCTTCCCGAGGCGGAGGGATAGGTAGTCGTTAAGGTTCCTCCGGCGGATGGCAACGGCCCCTTCCACGTCATAGTTGGGGTCGGTATCGTTCCAGGGATTGAAGGTGTTTTCTCCATGGAAGGTAATGAGGTGTTTCATAAAGGAAGAAATAGTCATGGTAAGTATCCTCCGGATGTGTATAAAGGGCTTTGCCAATTTCAGTTTGTCGAGCTGTTGGGTTTTGCGCTGATAGGTAGAGTCATTCGTGCGGAGCTTCTAGCTGCTAGCTCCTAGCTTCTAGGAAAGATCAACAGCCTACGGCACGAATGACTGATGGAAACAGGTAGGAAGCGCCGCAGGCGGACCAGCTTCCTTAGCAGCTAACAGCTAGAAGCTAGGAGCTCCATGCGAGTGACTTTACCCGTCAGCATGCAAAACCCATCAGCTCTACAAACCGCAATTGGACGATCCTCGGCAGTTTTAATCGTTCTCAGTCTGTTCAGCAGGATGGCTCTCCCGGTACTCCTCTTTCATCTGTTCCCGGGCTTCTTTGAAGGACTCCGGCAGGTCATCTTCCTTTGTCATCACATAGATGGTGCCATTCAGGAGCTGCTTGACCTGACGGAAATGGTACTTGAGACCCCACTGGTCGAAGTACTTCTTGTCGCTCTTCGAAACGAAGAGGAATACGGGGGTATCGGAATGGCGGTGGTCCTTCATGAAATCTTTATCCGAAATGGAAGGCATCACGTATTTTTCATCCCACAGGGGATTCCGCTCTTTTTCTTCGTCACCCCCTACCGGCGGCGGGACGATGCGGGCAGCCACTTCGCCGGTATAGAAAGTGTAGCCGGCGGGGTAGGAGCGGAAGAAATAATGTTCTCCGGGGGCAGCTTTCAGCTCCTGCCCCGCTTCCACGGCAGAGCGCCGGGGAAGGTAATGGGGAAGGCCTTCCATGATGAGGCAGAGGAAAATGGAAGCGGTTACGGCGGCCATGGTGGTGAGCCGTTTGCCGCTGCTCTTTTTATAGCGGATCACGAGTACCCAGAAAGCATAAGCGATAACGGCATAGAGAATCCACCAGCTGCCCTCTTTGATATAGAAGGAACCACCCAGGGCGGCTGCTGCAAAAAGCACGAAGCCAAGGGCACTCCAGAGAAAAGGCTGCTTTTCTCCGTTCCGGATTCCCGGCGCCGCAAAGGCGGAAAAGATGATGGCAGGAACGATGGCAATGTAGGTATAGGTCACGTACTTGGTGGCCATGAGGGTATAGAAGAGAACGGTCCCCCAGCACCAGACCATGAGGAATCGATAGAACGGCGTCTTCTCTTTCCATCCTTTCACCATTTCATAGAAGGAGGCGAAAGTCCAGGGAAGGAGGGCGGCCGGGAGAATGAGGAGGTAATAGTACCAATGGTTGTCTTCCGGGTGTTCCGATGATGTAGCACGGACGATATTGTGGAGCCCCAGAAACTGGTTCACAAAGTCGCTGCCATGGATCATGTACATACCCAGGTACCAGGGCAGGGTCACCGCAAAGAAGACGAGAATTCCCTGCCAGGGGAAAAGGCGGGCCGCCATTTTCCCCGATTTCATGGAAAGGCACCACAGGAGCAGCAGGGCGCCCGGCAGGACGAGGCCCACGGGACCCTTGGTGAGGCAGGCAAGGCCCGCTGCACCGTAGGCGATAATCAGATGTTTCTTATTATTTTCCATGACCCCCAGGTATCCGGAGAGCATGGTGGGAATGGTAAAGAGGAGGAGCATACTGTCCGTAATGATGGCGTGGGAAATTACCCAGAATTCCAGGGACAGGGCCATCATGGCGCCGGACCAGATGGCGATGACCGAATCTCTCTGAATCTTCTGAATATACCAGATAAGGAGAGTCACGGAGAGGGAGCCGCAGACCACCGCAGGAAGCCGGGAGGCCAGGTCCGTAAATCCAAGGAGGGAGTAGCTCAGGGAAAGAAGCCAGTACACCATGATAGGCTTATCATACCAGTAGGTGCCGTAAATTTGGGGGGACATCCAGTTGCCGGACTGCACCATTTCTTTCGCCGTCAGGGCGTAATTGGACTCTACGGGATCCGTCACCGGCAGGAGCCAGGATCCCCAGAGCAGGAAAAGGAAGGCCGCAAGGAAAAAGAAGAGGAGTGTCTTCCACTGGCCATTATGGGATTCCGACTCCTTTGGGATCGTGTGATTTTTTTTCTGTTTTCTGCTCACTGGGAAACCTCATCTTTCAAATACAAAGAGGCCGTATCCTTTTTCCAAAGGACGGTGAGGCCTTGCTTCTGATCCTTTGGCCATTTGTTGTAGACCTTGTCCTGCACAAGAATGTAAGCCTTTGGCGGGAGAGAGGTTTCTTCGTCTTTCCCGGGGAGGAGAACTCCATTTTCTGCATTTTTTTCATCCACGGACAATTTCTTTTTGTCAAATTCCGGGAGCGCCTTTCCATAGATGTCTGTATAGAATGCAATGGAAGGGCGGTAGAAGGTGTCGATGTAGAGAGGAATGGAGCTGTCAGTCTTTGTGCGTGCCAATTCTTCCGCAATGGCTTTGGATGTAAAAAGGGAGGAAACAGGGCCTGCAAAAAGACACCAGATGGAAAGGACAAATCCGACCATCAATAGGGCCTGGGAAACGAAGAATCCATGAATGCGGCCGGATTTTAATCTTTCAGCGGCCAGCAGGGAAATGGCGGCCATGAAAAGGGCGACTCCATAGCGAACGGCAGGTCCGCCGGCAGGAATGAAAGGCACGAAGGCAATGGCTCCGGCAATAAGAAGGCCGAAAATCACATGGCAGAGAAGGAAGGTTTTCGAAATGCGGCCCGATTTCTCAGAGTCCGTGACATACATCCCGGCCAGCAGGGACAGTGGCGGGAACAGGGGAAGAATGTAGGAAAAGAGCTGGGTGGACGAGAAAGAGAAGAACAGGAAGATGAAGAGGGCCCACACCAGGAAATAGGAGGCATTGCGGTCCTTCATCCATGTCTTTACCCGTCGAAGGAGACCGGGCAGTGTACCAACCCAGGGATAAAATCCGACGAGCACAACCACAAGGTAGAGCCAGTAATGGTTCTGCCCTGCATGCTCCGGGCTCACGAAACGGGTAATGTTGTGGTAACCCAGGAAGGTATCAATGAAAGCGTTTCCATGAATCATGGCCATGTCTATATACCAGGGGAGACCTACAAGGCAGGCCAGGGGAATGCCCCAATACCACTTGAGGGCCATGACATTCTCCAGGGTAAACCGCTTTGTAAAAATCATCCAGAGCCCTACGATGAAGGCAGGAAATCCAAATCCGATGGGCCCCTTCGTGAGGAGCGCCAGGCCGCAGGCTATATAGGCAATGACGTAGTCTTTCCGGAGAAATGACAGGAGAGCCACTGTGAGGGTAAACGTGAGAAGGGTATCGGTGACGCTGCTTCGTGCCAGCACGATGATTTCCAGGGAAGAAGCGCAGATGAAGGCACCCCGGAGGGCCGCTTTCTCACCGATCAGCCGGCGGGAGGACAGGTACAGATACACCGGCGTCAGTGCCCCCAGAAGGACCGAGGGCAGCCGGGCAGCCCAGGTGGATACGCCGAAAATAGAAAAAGACACCGCTTCCAGCCAGTAGAAAAGCGGCGGCTTGTCATACCAGAAATCACCATAAATCCGGGGAGAAATCCAGTCTCCCGTGGCAATCATTTCTTTGGCCGTTTCCCCATAGACCGGTTCATCGGGGTCCAGAAGAGGGATGAGGCCCACACCGGCACCGTAGAGAACAAGGCAGAACAGAAACAGAAAAAGACAGTTTTTATTGATTTTCATGATGCTTACTCTTCAGGTAGAAATGATAGCCCACAGCGATAAGGATGACAATGACAAAGCAGACACCGGCGATTTCCCATTTATAATCAAGGAGGAGCTTCCAGTTGTGGCCGAGTACGGAACCGGCATAGACGAGGAATATGGTCCAGGGAATGGTGCCGGCCAGTGTAAGAAGCAGAAATTCAGGCAGCGGGAACTGGGCGATTCCGGCGGGCAGGGAAATAAAAGTACGAACGCCGGGAAGAAGGCGGCCTGTAAGAATGGCGATGGCGCCATAGTTTTCAAACCAGTCCTTGGCGGCAATGAGTTTCTTGGCGCCAAGGCCGCCTTTGGAAGTGTGCTTCAGGATGAGGCCGCGGCCTCCTTTATACCCCATGTAATAGGACAGGAGGGAACCGGCGATGCCGGCTACGGTTCCGATGAGCACGGTGGGCCAGAAGGAAAAAATATTCTGGGATACAAGGAATCCCGCAAAGCCCAGGATGATTTCACTGGGAATGGGAATATTCATATTTTCCAGCACCATACAGACAAAGAGTGCCAAATAGCCCCAGTCTGAGAGGAATGTAATGATAATTTCCATAATAATCCTTTGCCTGCCCAGCAGGACTTCAATACAGTATATGGATAACAGGAGTGTTCCTGTTTTTTATTATATAGGTAAAAGTTATAGAAAATATAAACGGGAAAAAACTCCGGTTAAAAAGTGGGGCATGGGTCAATGGATTCAATCCTGCGATACTTTCGAATTTCAAACGATATACCTCTTGCTGCCGACAGAGGGAATTCTTCTTCAGGCATTGAAAAGTACATGTAGATATTCGCACTTTTAAATATAGCATGATACAAGGGGCAGGGTCAAATAAGAAGGCAATAAAAAAGGGCTGTGAATTCATGCGGATTCCTGACGTTTCTCGCACACCTTTTTTCAGGTACTAAAGGTTCTGAATTACATGGTGCCTCCAGAACCTTAGAATCATCTTTGCCAGATGAACAGAAAGTCATAATATCAGCTATATTTTACAGCCCTTTGGCATGGATGGAGATGACAACCGGGTTCAAGAAAATAAGGAACCCAGGAAAAACTTTTACCTTTAGTCGGGGGACCTGTATATAGTCAGGTCCCTGGCGAAGCCACTGCCTGTCCCATAGTCCGGTCCTTTCCTTACCGGCTGGCGGCGATGGCGTCGTGAATGAGCCGGGCATAGACTTTTGTGCCTTCCGGATTCGGGTGGATCCGGTCACCGCTCAGCCATTCCGGATGGGTGGAGGCTACGCTGTACCAGTCTACGATGGTTACATTGGGATGTTCCTTGGCAATTTTTTGGATATACCGGTTATTGCTGTCCTGCCAGCTGGTGGCCGGGCAGTATACGTTCACCCAGAAAATCCGGCGGTCCGGTCCCAGGTATTCCAGAAGGGCCTTTGTCTGTTTTTCATACTGTCCGTCAATGGGGCCATTGGTGCCGAGGGCGATGACCACGGTGCGGCCCAGTTTCCCCATGGAATCCATCTGACGGGCCACATCCAGGCCGGCCCCTACGTAGCGGGATACCTTGGCATCGATATAGCAGTTCGGAAGTACGTCCCGGATGGCCATGGCGGAGCCCAGCATGACGGAGTCCCCAATGCAGGCGGCATCCCGGAGATTCGGATTATTTTCATCAATCACCGGCACCGCGGACTTCTTTTCATCCTGGTGCTTCAGGGCTTCTTCATTTTCTGCGAACCGTGCTTTCATTTCATCCGTATCCGATACTTTCACGTCAGAGGAAGTCCAGATGCCCCGGGCTCCATAGACCATGAGCGTGAAACCGGGAAGGGAGAGGAGCAGGAGCACAAGAATTTTGACCATCGCCATTTTCGGTTTCAAATGACGGGAAAAGAGGGCTTTCAGTCCCTGCACAAGAAGCTCAGTCCACACAGAAAGAATAAGGATGGCCGCCATTTCTGCCACCGGCATGAGGGGAGAAATTTCATTCCATTTCATGTACTGGCAGAGAAAGATGACCGGATACTGCCAGAGGAAAATACCATAGCTGTACTTGCCGATCCACTGGAGGAGGGGCGCATTGAGGAGATGGCCGAAGGGCAGGTGCCGGTCGGCGGTCAGGAATATAAGAAGGCAGAAGAGGAGCGTATAGAGGAAGAGTCCTGCTTCATACATAAATGGCATGTCTCCGGACAGGTACACATATCCGTATCCTGTGAGTCCCAGGGAAGCCAGAAACAGTAAGATGGCCAGATGTTTGTATCCCTTGGAATGAGTGGCGGATACCGGATAATGGTACAGGAAAAATCCAAGGCCAGCGCCCAAAAGAAGGGCATAGACCCGGGTATCAGTTCCGTAATAGAGACGGGTGATGTCGGCGCCTTCGTTATAGAAGACAGGCATCCACAGGGCAGAGAGGAGGCCTGATGCCAAAAAGAAAGCGATTCCTGCTTTTCTCCCGTAAAAATAACGGACCCCCGCATAGAGGCAATAGAGAAGAGGCCAGATGAGATAATATTCCAGCTCTATCCCAAGAAACCAGAGATGGGTAAAGGGGGACTGGTTTGTGAGACGGGTGAAATAGTCGGCGCTCTGGGAAATCTGCCACCAGTTGTTGAATCCCAATAGAACAGAAAGGGCCTCGGGTCGAATGGCGGAAATCACCGGCGGCGCTAAGAAAGAGTAGGCCCCGATGGTGACGAGCATCATAATGAGAAGGGATGGATAAATCCGGGCAATCCTCTTCCTGTAGTAGGACAGCAGGGGGAAAGAGCCGGCATCCCCTTTTTTCTCACAGGTATAAGCCAGGAGGCATCCGGAAAGGACGAAAAAGAGGGATACCCCCAGGTAGCCGCCCCGGATGGTCTGTGGAAACATGTGGAACAGGGTAATGCCGATAATGGCCAGGGCCCGGAGACCGTCCAGTCCGCGGATGTGGCCGCCCAGCCCCTCCCGGGCTGTATGGTAAAAGTTTTTTGGGCAGGAGACGCAGCGGGCGCAGTAGGCACTGTAATTGCTCGTATCTGCCAGTATGATGCAGATGCGGGCATGGGGATATTCCTTTTCCAGAATTCTCTCATCGGAAGGAGCAGGGAGTGGTATATCCTCTTTTTCCCGGCCCTGCAGGAATTGGGCCAGCGCTTCCCGGGCCTTTTCCGCAATATCCATGGAGCTGCCTTCGGCCCGGCAGCCGGGAAGATCCGGGAAAAAGGCGGAATAGATCCGGCTTTTAGGATTATAGGTAAAAACGGCGGGATAAAAATATTTCATTCAGAGATTCCTTCTTAGTCATGGTATATATGAAATCGGACATTCGACAGCCCGGCGAATTTTCTCTCTGGGACTTCCTCTTTTTGAGAAAAAACAGGAAGCTGTTCCAGCTTCGAAGACAGGACCGGGCAGAATGGGTCCAGCAGGTATTTTTATGCATGAAAAACGCAGTTTGTACTGCCTGCAGCGTACTCTATTCTATACCATACAGCGGGAAGCTGCAAAGAAATTTTATATTATTTTTTTCCCTTTTTATCGGAGAAAATGATTCATGGGGCAGTCAAAAGTCCCATGGGAAAAAATGAAAATTTGACATTTATGTAACAAGTTGATAAAATATGCATAGATTGCATAAAGATACTGGAAATCAAAAAACGAATTTCAAGAATATTCTCTTGAAATCGTGAGATAAGAACTGGATTTCCTGCTATTCTTTATGGCGAAGACAAAGGGGAGCCTGAATAAAAATTCATAGGGGCTTCCGGTAATGTACAACAGATTATGTGGAGATGATTGTCATGATGGGTAAAAAACTGAAAATCGCATTGGCATTGGGTGCTATGGCTGCTACATTCCTGGCTGCCGGCTGCGGCGGTGGCAGTTCTAAGAGCGGTGCTTCCGCTTCCAAGAACGGAATTCCTTCTGTCATTCGGGTAGGTGCAGAAACCACGTTCCCGCCTTTTGAATTTACCAAAGATGATAAATATGTGGGCTTTGACCTGGATCTGGCAGATGCCGTCATTAAACAGATGGGCAGCAAGATGGAATTCAAGAGCATGGGCTTTGATGCCCTGATTCCGGCTGTACAGTCCGGCCAGATCGACCTTATTGCTTCCGGCCTCAATGCAACTCCGGAACGGGCAAAGCAGGTTGCTTTCTCTGATCCCTATTTCACACAGGATGGTTTCATCATCATCGTTAATAAAGATAATGACACCATTAAAGACTGGGCTGACCTGGAAGGCAAGAATGTAGGCGCCCAGGTGGGAACAGAACAGGTGAAACTGGCGCAGGAAGCGAAAGCAGCTAACGTAAAACAGCTGGATTCCAACTCCCAGGCCTTCATGGAACTGCAGGCTAAGACGCTGGATGCCGTGGTCATCGACCAGCCGGTAGGCATGTACTACCTGAAACAGGGGGCTGATAAGGACTTGAAGATTGTAGGATCCGCCAAGGATGCCCAGGGCATGGTATTTGCCATGAAGAAAGACAATAAAGAACTGCAGGCTGCTGTGAACAAGGCTCTGAAAGAACTGAAAGACAATGGCACCTATGATAAGATTTATAAAAAATGGTTCGGTGACGAAGCAAAGAAATAATTTTCTTTATTAATAATATGAAGTGCAAGACTCTCCTCCGGTTAATGGAGGAGAGTCTCTTTTTATTGGGCGGTTATTTGTGGAGTTTTATACAATATGTAGACCATGGAAACAGCATCATGGATAAGCTTGACTAATTCGAATATATACGATATAATACAGCCAAGATAAATTGATAAATATCGTTATGCTATTAACATTATAAATTTTGTACAAGAAAAAGGAGAAATATTATGTTTACATTACCTGAACTGCCCTATGCCTATAATGCCCTTGAACCGGTGATGGATGAAGCAACCCTCCATTTCCATCATGACAAACACCATGCCACCTATACAGCGAACCTGAACAAGGCGCTGGAATCGCATCCGGAACTGGCTGAAAAATCCATCCGTTACCTCATTGCCCATCTGAACCATCTTCCGGAAGACATCCGGGGAGCTGTCAGAAATAACGGAGGCGGTTATTTCAATCATGCCCTGTTCTGGGATATGATGGCTCCGGAAGGCAGCACATCCTTTGGCGGCCCTGTAGCTGAGCAGATTGCAAAGGACTTTGGTTCCTATGAAGAATTCAAAAAGAAATTCTCCGCCGCTGCGGTATCCCGGTTCGGAAGCGGTTGGGCATGGCTCGTGTGGAATGGAGATCATCTGGAAGTCCTGTCCACCGCCAACCAGGATAATCCTCTTACCGAAGGGAAGAAACCGCTCCTGGCCCTGGATGTTTGGGAACATGCCTACTACCTCCAGTACCAGAACCGGAGACCGGACTTCGTAGCATCTTTCTTCCGCATCATCAACTGGGACTATGTGAATGAGCTCTTTGAAGATGCAAAGAAGAGCAGAAAATGCGGCGCCGCTGAATAATAAATGGAAGTGAAAAAGACCTGCCGGAAGGCAGGTCTTTTTGGGTGGGAAGGAATATTTCAGTTTGTCGAGCTGTTGAGTTTGATACTGGTGGGTAGAGTTATTCGGGCGGGGGCTTCTAGCTTCTAGCTGCTAGCTCCTAGGAAAGCGGGCCAGCCTACGGCACGAATGACTGACGGAAATACCGGGTAGAAGCGCCGCAGGCGGATCAGCCTTCCTAACAGCTAGCCGCTAGAAGCTAGGAGCTCCATGCGAGTGACTCTATCCGCAAGCATGCCAAACCGTTCGCTCCAACAGCTCTACAAACCGCAATTGGCAGGTCCTCGTATCTTATCATCTACCCTTAATTCTTCTCCGCAAATTCCAGGGCTTCCGCTTCTTCTTTCAGTTCATTCTTGTTTGTGCTTCCCGGGAACCACTGGATGCGGAGGGGGAGGCGGAAGGTCTTTTCAAAATCTTTGATCAGGTTCTGTACCGCATGGGCGGGGACATCGAAATTATCCCGGCTTGTGTAAATGCGAAGATCCATGGCCTGCCGGGAAGAGGTGCAGATGAGTTTCGTGATGCACTGCTCATGGCTTTCATCGAGCCCTTCCGCCAGGGCCAGGAACAGGGCCATCATGCGGACCTCCTTCATCTGCAGGTCCGAAAGAATGCGGACATGGGTATTGGATTTCAGGAACTTGCTGGAATAGCCATGGTGGAAAGCACAGATGAGGGCGCACATAATCTGTTCTCTGTGGGACCAGCCGAATATGTGGGCATTGGCGGTGATGTAGGCGCTGTGCCGGGCATGGCTGTAGTAGTTGACGATGGTACCCGTATCGTGAAGAAGACCGGCGGCCGCCAGGATTCTCCGCATCCGGTCATTGAGATGGTGCATCTTTTTCCACTGGTCAAACATGGAAAGTGCCATGGCCGTGACGTAGGAAGTATGGAAATCATATTCCACCGGCAGGGTGTAGAGATAGTTCTTTACGGAAGAAAAGAGCATATCATTGCGCCAGTGGTTTTCTTTATCATATAGGGGATCGTAGTAATGGAAGAACAGTCCTTCCCGGAGGCCGCAGCCGGAAATGGTGAGGTACGAAGATTTGGCTTTCCGCACGATTTCCTGGACCACCAGGGCTCCGGCAATGATGATATCCGCCCGTTCCGAAGAGAGACCGGAAATCTTCTGCCGCTCTTCGTAGGTTTTGGAACAGATAGACTTTACCATGGAAAAGAGATTTTCCACGGGGAGATTGTAATTGTGCAGCTTTGGCAGGGGATAGGAAGAGGCCCGCTGGTGTACTTTCGCCAGGTTTCGGACGGTGCCGCCGACACCGATGACTTCCATGGGCTCTTTGGGAAACCAGGGAATTTCATCGAGTTTCTTTTGGATGAAGTCCCGGATTTCATTGATTTTATTGTACCCCACATCGCCGGAGGACTGGAACATCTCCGTCAGGGTAACGGCACCCATGGGGATGCTGACGGAATGGATCCGCTTTTTGTCTTTCACAAGGGAAATTTCCACGCTGGCTCCGCCCAAATCGAAAAGGAGGAAATCCTTCCGGTCTATGGTGTGGATGACCCCTGAAAAACCGAGTGCCGCCTCTGCCTTTCCGCTGATGATGGTCATGGGAATGCCGGTGGTCAACCGGACCCGCTTCAGGAAAGAAGCTCCGTTAATGGCATTTCGAACCGCCGCTGTGGCTACGGCCATGACTTTTTTCACCTTCTGTACTGCGATGATATGGGAATACACGGCAAGGCATTTCAATGCCCGCTGCTGGGCCTCTTCCGTCAGCTGCCGGGAATCCATGGTCATTCCTTCTGCCAGGCGGATAGACTTCTTTTCCTGGTAGACCAGCCGGTAAGCACCGTGGGCTCCAATCTGCATAATGACAAAACGGATAGAGTTTGAACCCAGGTCAATGATTGCAATTCGCTCCATGGTATCTCCTTTATAGCAGCTACATAAAAACTAGCTGCTTATTATTATTTATTATCCTTATTTTACAACAGGAAGAGCTTGAAAAGAAGAAATCCCCATCATTTGGAAATTGTAAAATCTCGGTAAAGGAAGAACTGATAAGTAGTGGGATGGTCACTCAAAAGGATAGGACGGTCAGCCCTGTCTATCAGTGATTCTTTATTTTATACACCAGTCCAGTAATGGCAAGAATAACGGTGAAAGCAGTAATTGTCATGGACCAGGCGATGCCGAAGTGCATGTATCCTTCAAAGGAGAAGTCCCAGGTGAAGTACATGATGGTCAGTATGGCGGCGGCAATGCAGCCTATGGCGAGGATGGTCGGCTTTTCCCGGTAGATGAAGAGGAAACAGATGCCTGCTATGTAACCGGCTATGCCGGCAGCGGAAAGCATATCATCGTGGTAGAGGACAAGGGAGACGATGGAAAGAATAAATGCGTATTTCAATGAGAACTCCTTTCTTTGCTGGATGTATTGCCAATTTCAGTTTGTCGAGTTGTTAAGTTCGACACTGGAGGGTAGAGTCATTCGAGCGAGGGCTTCTAGCTGCCAGCTCCTAGCTTTTAGGAAAGCTGGCCAGCCTGCGGCATGAATGACTGACGGAAATACCGGGTGGAAGCGCCGCAGGCGGATCAGCTTTCCTAAAAGCTAGGAGCTCCATGCGAGTGACTCTATCCGCAAGCATGCCAAACCGTTCGCTCCAACAACTCGTCAAACTGCAATAGTCCGTACGGTCAGGCCTATTTGACCAGCTGCTCGAAGTCTTTGTCCCCGTGGAGCCAGGTGAAGTGGTCCTGTACCCGGGCCTGGGGCTTTACATTCTGGGGATCCAGGTCGATAGCCTTTTTGAGATATTCCAGGGCCTTGGGCTTGTCCCTTTTATCGGCATAGTCCGTGGCGATACCATAGTAGGACCAGGTATTCTTGGGGTCTTTGGCAAGGACTTTCTGGAAAAAGGTGATGGATTCGTCGTAGTGTTTCCCCAGCTTCTGGGCCATGGCCATGTCGAAGAAGGCCTGCACATAGTCCGGGTTGATGGATAAGGACTTTTGGATGGTGACGATTCCTTCTTCCGGGGACACGTCAAAGGCCTGGATAATGCCCTTGAGAGACAGGGCTTTATAGTTTTCTTCATCTTTCGCCAGGGCATCATTGGCCAGCTGCAGGGCGGTGAGATGGTCCCCTTTTCCATAGGCCGTCACCGCTTTACGGTAAATATCCTCTGATTCCTTTGCAATGACATGGATCTGGGGAGCCGATTGGGACAGGGCAGGAGCAGAGGAAGCCGGCGGCTTTCCTGTGCCGCAGCCGGCAGAAATCAGGGTAATGGCAATGAGACAGCAGATGGGAAGAACTTTCATGGAATCTCCTTTTTTCCCTGCGCCAGGGCAGGGATTTTAGTATAATGGGTGAAGAATATTTCAGTTTGTCGAGCTGTTAAGTTCGACACTGGAAGGTAGAGTCATTCGAGTGGGGGCTTCTAGCTGCTAGCTCCTGGCTTTTAGGAAAGCTGGCCAGCCTACGGCACGAATGACTGACGGAAATACCGGGTGGAAGCGCCGCAGGCGGATCAGCCTTCCTAACAGCTAGCCGCTAGAAGCTAGAAGCTCCATGCGAGTGACTCTATCCGCAAGCATGCCAACCGCCAAACCCCAACAGCTCGACAAACCGCAATTGGATGTACGACATACAACATACCTATTATACCAAAGGAGGAACGTTATGAGTCGATTTGCTTTTATTACCGGCGCCACCAGCGGGATTGGACTGGCCTCTGCCCATGCATTGGCAAGAAAAGGATATGACCTCGTCATTGCAGCCAGAAACGGGGAGAAACTGGAGCAGGCCAAAAAGGACATAGAAGAGCAGGAAAAAGTAAAAGTGACCACCTATAAGCTCGACGTCCGTAATCCGGAAGAAATTCACCGGGTGGCGGAGGACTGCCTCAAACATGTGGGAACCCCTTATATTCTCCTGAACGATGCGGGCCTTGCCAGGGGGCTTGAACCTTATGGAGAAACAGCAGAGGAAGATACACTCCAGATGGTGGATACCAATATCAAAGGCCTTTTCCTTGTCACCCGGGCATTCCTTCCTTCCATGATGGAAAAGAACGAAGGCCATATCATTAATCTTGGCTCCACTGCAGGGCTCTATGCTTACGCCGGTGCAGCGGTGTACTGTGCCACCAAGGCCGCTGTAAAGACATTCAGCGATGGAATCCGTATCGATGTGATTGACAGTGATATCAAAGTGACTACCATTCAGCCGGGTATCGTGGAAACCCCATTCAGCGAAGTTCGTTTCCATGGAGATAAGAAGCGGGCGGATGCGGTGTATGAAGGCATTGATGCCCTCCAGGCGGAAGATATTGCCAATGTGATCGCATTTGTGGTGGACCAGCCGAAACGGGTACAGATCAGTGATGTGGTCATCATGGCCAACCAGCAGGCCACAGGGTTCATGGTAAGTAAAAAGAAAAAGTAACACAGTTTACCTATCAACCGGGCGGTCAAGGCATGGGAAAAGTGGCTCAAGGGGAAAGGGCAACGCCTGGGGGGAGGAGCGGCGCACAATATTTAGAGGCACCGCAGAATATGTATTTCGCGGCTTCGTCGCTGATTACAAAATTGGCGGCGCTATATGAATTGTGCGCCGCTCCTTCCCCTTGGCCGGAGGCCATTTTCCTTCAGCCACTTCGCCGAAGGCGTTACCCTTCAGCCACTTTCTGCATATTAACGTGCTTCATCTGTCAATTCGATGTTGGTAAATTTTTATTTGCAATTCATCCCTGCTTCTTGTATAATATAAAAGCTTGCTATTCCGCAGGCAACTTCCTGGCCCGTAGCGAGTGCGGGACATAGGTCCGAAAAGGAGGCGAATTTCGTGAAAAAGTATGAAGTTATGTTCATTGTGAACGCAGCTGATGATGAAGTCATTAAGGCTGCTGTCAAACTGGTACAGGACACCATCACCAGAATCGGTGGTACCATTGACAAAGTTGATGAATGGGGCAAACGTCATCTTGCGTACGAAGTAAAGCATCAGAGTGAAGGCTACTACGTAGTAGTAGATTTCCAGGCTGATCCGGCGCAGATTAAAGAACTTGACCGCGTTATCAAGATTCATGAAGAAATTATCCGTCATATCATTGTAAAACAGGATGACTAAGAGGTAGCACAATGAATTCAGTTCAAGTTATGGGTAACCTGGCACGGGATCCGGTCGTTCGCGCAACGAAAACCGGTCGTTCCGTAGCATCTTTCACCGTGGCAGTCAATCGTAACTACGTGACTCCCCAAGGCGAACAGCGGGAGCTGACAGACTGGATTAATGTGGTTGCCTGGGGCTCCCTGGCTGAAGCCGTAGGCAATCAGCTGAGAAAGGGAATGCGTGTCTTTGTAGAGGGACGCTATTCTACCCGCTCTTACGATGCACAGGATGGAACGAGAAAGTATGTCACTGAAGTGGTGGCCAATTTTGTCGCCATTCCTTTAGGAACAAACAGTTCTTCTTCCTACGCACCGCAGCAGCCTCAGGGTAATTCTTTCGGCGGAAACGGTTTCGGCGGAAATAATAATTTCGGCGGAAACGGTGGAAACAATGGCAGTTTTGGAGGAAACGGCTTTAACAACAATGCTCCCTCCGGACAGAACAGCCAGCCGGGAGGCAATTTTGGTCAATTTGGTCCTAAAGGAAAAGATGAAGATATTCCTTTCTGATGTGCATTGATTTTGGAGGATATAGAAAGCATGATTAGAAGAGACAGAGTAAGAAGACCGAGAAGAAAGGTCTGCCAGTGCTGCGTAGATCACGTAGACACCATTGATTATAAGAACGTTCAGGCCCTGCGCCGTTTCGTTTCCGAAAGAGGAAAGATTCTTCCCCGCCGCGTAACCGGAACATGCGCAAAGCATCAGCGTAAGATCAACCTCGCTATTAAGAGAGCAAGAGCTATTGCCCTGCTTCCTTTCAGCGCTGACTGATTGAATGAACAAAGAGCTGTGAAAGTGAGAAATCACCGTCACAGCTCTTTTTTGCTGCGTGGAAAATGGAGCGGGAGAGCCCAATTTCAGTGAGCTGTTGGGTTTGGCGCTGATGGGTAGAGTCATTCGTGCGGAGCTTCTAGCTGCTAGCTCCTGGCTTCCAGGAAAGATCAACAGCCTACGGCACGAATGACTGATGGAAACAGGTAGGAAGCGCCGCAGGCGGGCCAGCTTTCCTGGCAGCTAACAGCTAGAAGCTAGGAGCTCCATGCGAGTGACTCTATCCACAAGCATACCAACCACCCCCATCAGCTCGCTAAACCGCAATATCCCCTCTTGTCATAGGTCCATCCCCTCTTGTCATAGGTCCACTCCTTGACAGGCAAAAGACCGGTTCGTATAATATATATACACATATTAATTAATATTCATGCAATGTAGCACATTTCTTTCCCCCGGGAAAGGAGTGTGCTTTTTTGTCCTTTAAGGAGGGAATTTTATGAGTAAAACCGGGGGATTTGGCAAGAGGTTCGGACTTCTTCTTGCAATTATTGCCATGGCGGCGGTGTATATGCTGCCCACGCCGGCGGACCTGCCCACCCAGGGTCATCGGCTGATCGGGATTCTTGTATTTGCGGTTATCGTGTGGATGACGGAAGGGGTTTCTTATCCGGTCAGTTCATTTGTGATTATTACCCTTATGTGTTATACCCTGGGGATGGCGCCGAACCCGGCGAGCCCTGATAAGCTTCTGGGAACGAGTAAGGCTCTGGGCATGGCCCTTTCCGGTTTCTCGTCCAGCGCCTGGGCGCTGGTGGCGGGGGCCATGTTCCTGTCGGCGGCTATGATGATTACGGGACTTGACAAGCGGATAGCCCTCTTTGTCATGAGCCGTGTGGGCATCAAGTCCAGCCACCTCATCGCAGGCGTCATTTTCGTTGGATTCCTGCTTTCCTTCTTTGTACCTTCTACTACGGCCCGGGTATCTTGCCTCGTTCCTATCGTGGTCGGCATCATCCGTACCTTTGGATTGAAAGCGGGATCCACCTTTGCCGGCGTGCTGATGATGGCAGTGGCCCAGGCGGACTCCCTGTGGAATGTAGGCATTAAGACCGCAGCGGCCCAGAACATGGTGGCCATCGGCTTCATCCAGCAGGTCCTGGGACAGGATATCAGCTGGATTGACTGGTTCATTGCGGCATTCCCTTATGCCGCCATCATGTCGGTGGTCCTTTATTTCCTCCTGGTCTATACCATGCCTCCGGAAGTGAAAGAACTGCCCGGCGGTAAAGAGGCGCTGGAAAAGATGCGGGCCGAATTGGGACCGATTACAGGAGGGGAAAAGAAGCTGCTCATCATTTCCTGCCTTCTCCTCTTCTTCTGGGTCACAGAAAAAAAGCTTCATCCCTTTGATACCACCACCGTCACCATCACCGGCATCATGCTGATGATGCTTCCGGGGGTGGGGGTCATGACCTGGAAAGATGCGGCATCCCGCATTAACTGGGGAACCATTGCCCTCTTCGGCGTAGGCATCAGCCTTGGCAGTGCCATCCTGAAATCGGGCGCCGCTACCTGGCTGGCCAACCATTTCATTGCCCTCTTCGGCATGGAAAATATGGCGCCCATCATGGTCATGGCTATCCTGGCATTCTTCCTGATCGTCATCCATCTGGGCTTTGCCAGCGCCACAGGCCTCGCTTCGGCTATGATTCCAATCGTCATTGCGGTGCTGCAAAATGTGAATACACCGGGAATCAATGTCATCGGCATGACCATGATTCTCCAGTACACCATCAGTTTCGGCTACATCCTGCCGGTGAATGCGCCACAGAATATGATTGCCTATTCCACAGGCTACATTACATCAAAGGATTTCCTCAAGACCGGGATTCCGTTTACCATTATTTCCTATGGCGCCATCCTTCTCTTCAGCCTGACCTACTGGCACTGGCTGGGATATGTGGGATAAGGCTTTGACTCGAAAGCTGTGAAAGCAGGAAATTGCTTTCACGGCTTTTTTTATGCACTGCTGCCAGGAGGGAGGAGAGACCATTCAGTCTGTTTCGCTGCCGGGCTCATGGGGCTGCACCTTTATAGGTAGATTTATTCGAGTGGGACCTTCCGGAAAAGCGATACAACCATGACATGAATAAACGGCAGAAATTTCAGCGGAAAGCGCTTCAGGCGGATTCATTTTCCGGCAGCCGGAAGCTAAATGCCCCGGAAGAGTGACTCCAACAACCAGAACCCCATGCAGTCTGTCTAAAATCCCTGTAAAGCCTTGACAATTACAGGCACGAATGCTATTCTAATATCGTAAGTTAGCACTCGAAGAGCATGAGTGCTAATAAAAGGGTGATATTATGGCAGCTCGAAAAATCAATAACAAAGATAGCCGCCATTATGGCGGGGATGAACTGAATGAGAGAAAAAGGAAGGTGCTCTGGGCCGTTGTCCAGGATTATGCGGATACCGCGGAGCCTGTAGGTTCCCGGACCATTGCGAAGAAATACAATCTTGGTGTCAGCAGTGCCACCATCCGCAATGAAATGCAGGACCTGGAAGATGAAGGATATCTGGAGCAGCCCCATACTTCAGCGGGACGTATCCCTTCTATCAAGGGATATCGTTTTTACGTGGACTGGCTCATGCAGCCGGCGCCGGTTTCCAATGAAGAAAAGTCCATGATTGACAGCATGCTCCTGGATCATGTGACGAAGGTGGATGAGATTTTCCGGAACATGGCAAGGGCCGTGGCATCGCTCACCCATAACCTCTCGGTGGCGACCTCTGCAGGGGTCAAGAAGAAATTCAATTATATCCGTTTCCTTCCCCTCGATGGGGTGCGGGCTATTCTCCTCGTGGTCTCTGACCAGGGCGATGTGTCCAATGCGGTGGTGGATATCCCCAGGGGCTCTTCCTTTGATGAGATGCAGCTGCTGGCTGACCGGCTGAACCATTTCCTCCATAACCGGGATATTGACAGTATGGATGAAAATACAATCCTCTCTTTCCAGAAGGATGTGGAAAAGGACCTGAGCCCCTATGTCCATGTGTTCAAAGCACTGGAAAGGGCGCTGACACCGCCGAAGGAAGTCTATTCCGGCGGCGCTTCCCAGCTTATTGAGCAGCCGGAATTCAAGAGCGTGGAAAAGGTCCAGGATATCCTGAATCTCCTGGAGCAGCGGGACATGCTGGAAAGCATGCTTCTCTCCAGTTCCGACCAGCCCATTGCCGTCCATATCGGCACGGAAAATTCGGTGAAATCCCTTTCCGACCTGTCCATCATACGGGCCCAGTTCTCATCCAATGGTCGGATTATCGGGTCCGTCGCCGTTCTGGGACCGACCCGGATGCAGTACAGCAAGGTCATCGGAATGATGAGGTTCATGCAGCAGAGACTGGATGCGCTATTGAAGAATAAGGATTCATAAGGAGGCTCTTCGGATGAAGGAAGAAGAAAAAAAGAAAGTCAATAAAGAAGGACCGAAAGAGAATAAAAAGGTTCCGGACGCAGAAGAAGTCAAGAAGGAACTGCCGAAGCCCACAGTGGAAGAGCTGCAGAAGCAGGTGATTTTCTTGACAAAGCAGTCTGCTGAAGCCCAGAAACGGGCCAAGGAAGCGGAGGACAGGGCCAAGTCGGAGGATGCCAAAATCCAGGCGGCTCTTTCCCAGTACGTAAGGCTCCAGGCGGATTTCGATAATTTCCGCCGCCGCACGAAGGAAAACGAAGCCAAAGCGGCGGACACTTACAAAGCGGAGACCCTGAAATCCTTCCTGCCGGTGCTGGATAATTTCGAACTGGCCCTTTCCCATATGAAGAAAGACGATTCCGGAGAAGCTTACCTGAAGGGCTTCGAACTTCTCCAGAAGCAGCTGGTCAAGATTATGACCGACTTCGGAGTGAAAGAAATCGACGCCAAAGGCAAGGCCTTTGATCCCCATTTCCACGAGGCTGTGATGATGGTCCAGTCCGATGAAATGGAAGATGAAACGGTGGCCCTGGTATTCCAGAAGGGGTACCTCTACAAGGATACGGTATTACGGCCTGCCAAAGTCCAGGTTGTGAAGAACAGCTGATTTTGGCACCTTTACCTGCATATAAGAATTTAGAGAATAGAATGAAAGGAGACATTTTAGATGTCAAAAGTAATTGGTATTGATCTGGGTACGACAAACTCTGTAGTAGCAGTCATGGAAGGCGGGGAACCGGTAGTCATTCCGAACGCCGAAGGTTCCCGCCTGACACCTTCTGTCGTCGGTTTTTCCAAGACCGGCGAACGTCTGGTAGGCCAGCTGGCTAAACGGCAGGCCGTTTCCAATCCGGACCGCACCGTAGTTTCCATTAAACGTCATATGGGCAGCGACTATAAAGTCACCATTGATGGCAAGTCCTACACACCACAGGAAATTTCCGCCATGATCCTCCAGAAATTGAAGGTGGATGCAGAAGCATACCTGGGTGAAAAGGTTACGGAAGCCGTCATTACCTGCCCGGCTTACTTCACAGACAGCCAGCGCCAGGCAACGAAAGATGCCGGCGCCATTGCAGGACTCAAAGTCCTCCGTATTATCAACGAACCGACCGCATCTGCCCTGGCTTATGGCCTTGACAAGATTAAAGACGGCAAGGAACACAGATTCCTCGTATACGATCTGGGCGGCGGCACATTCGATGTGTCCATCCTGGACCTGGCAGACGGCGTATTTGAAGTCGAAGCTTCCAGCGGCAACGGCCATCTGGGCGGCGATGATTTCGATGCCCGTGTCATGGACTGGATTGCCGATACCTTCAAGAACCAGAACGGTTTCGAACTGAAACGGGATCCCATGACCAACCAGAGACTGAAGGAAGCAGCAGAAAAAGCAAAGATTGAATTGTCCTCCGTCATGTCCACAGATATCAACCTGCCCTTCATTACCATCGATTCCAATGGCCAGCCGGTACATTTCGATGCTACCCTGACCCGTGCCGTATTTGACCAGATCACCGAAGACCTGGTACAGGCAACGGTAGAACCTATGGAAAGAGCCATGAAGGATGCCAACCTCACCATTGACGACATTGATAAGATCCTTCTGGTAGGCGGTTCTTCCCGTATTCCGGCCGTACAGACACTGATCCGCAACAAGTTCCATAAAGAACCATCCAAGGGTGTAAACCCCGATGAATCCGTAGCAGTCGGTGCTGCTATTCAGGCCGGTGTTCTCAAAGGCGAAGTCAAAGATGTACTGCTTCTCGATGTAACTCCGCTGTCCCTGGGCATTGAAACCCTGGGCGGTGTATTCACCACTATGATTAAGAGAAATACCACCATTCCTACATCCAAGACCCAGGTATTCTCCACCGCTGTCGATAACCAGCCTTCCGTAGATATCCATGTCCTCCAGGGTGAACGTCCCATGGCTGCTGATAACAAGACACTGGGCCGCTTCGAACTGAGCGATATTCCGCCGGCTCCGCGGGGAGTTCCTCAGATTCAGGTCACCTTCGATATCGATGCCAACGGCATTGTTCATGTTTCCGCCAAAGATCTGGGCACCGGCAAGGAACAGAAGATTGATATTACCTCTTCCTCCGGCCTCTCTGATGAAGAAATCAAGAGAATGCAGGATGATGCCAAAGCCCATGAAGCAGAAGATAAGAAACGGAAAGAAGCCATTACTGCCAAGAATAATGCAGAAGCCCTCATTTACCAGGCTGAAAAGACAGTGAAGGAACTGGGAGACAAAGCAGACCAGGGCAAAGTGAAAGAAGTCAATGATGCCATTGCTAAACTGAAAGAGACCCTGAAAGGCAACGACACCGAAAAGATCAAAGCCGATGCAGAAGCTCTCACCAAACCGCTCCATGAACTGACTGAAAAACTGTACCAGCAGGCACAGCAGGCTCAGCAGGCACAGCAGCAGGCCCAGAATACCGGAGCCCAGCAGGGACCACAGGCCGGAGCCAAAAAAGACAAGGACAATGTAGTAGACGCAGACTATAAAGTTGTCAATGACGACGATAAGAAATAAGGAATAGTGTGAGTTCTTTATGGCAGACAGCAAGGATTACTATGACATCCTTGGCGTAAGCAAAAACGCCACGGACGATGAAATCAAAAAAGCATATCGGAGACTTGCCCGTAAATACCATCCGGACCTGAACAAGGACCATCCCAAGGAAGCGGAAGAAAAGTTCAAGGAAGTGAATGAAGCGTACCATGTACTTTCCGATGCTGACAAGAGAGCCCAGTACGACCAGCTCGGCCATGATGCCTTCCAGCAGGCATCCCGCGGCGGCGCCGGCGCCGGGGGCTTCGGTGGATTCGGCCAGGGCGGATTCAACGGTCAGGGCTTCGACTTCGGCGGCTTCGACATGGGCGACATTTTCGACATGTTCACCGGTGGCAGCCGCCGCAGGAATAATGGTCCGGAACAGGGTGCAGACCTTCGCTACGACATGACCATTACCCTTCGGGAAGCCTTTACCGGTGTGAAGAAGAAATTCTCCGTCACCAAGAACGATACCTGCAGCCACTGCCACGGCAGCGGCGCAGAACCGGGTTCCTCCGTCGATACCTGCCCTGCCTGCCACGGCACAGGCCAGCAGCGTATCGTAAGAAACGGCCCCTTTGGACAGATGGTGAATATCGTCACCTGTCAGCAGTGCGGCGGCACAGGGAAGATTATCAAAAACAAGTGCAAGGAATGCCATGGCAGCGGTACTGTCAGAGCGTCCAAGACCATTGAAGTCAATATCCCTGCCGGTGCCGACAGCGGCGTCCGCATGAGGGTGGCCGGCGAAGGAGAGCCCGGCAGGAGAGGCGGTCCGAAAGGCGACCTCTATGTCTACATTTATGTGGAAGACGATCCGGACTTTGAAAGGGAAGGCGACGACCTTTACAAGACCGTCAATATTTCCTATCCTGTAGCAGCCCTTGGCTCCACCATCAAAGTGAAGACCCTGGACAAGGAAGTGGAACTCAAGGTTCCAGCCGGTACCCAGACAGGCACCCGGTTCCGCATCTCCGGCGAAGGCATGCCTCATCTGCAGTCCTCCCGCAAAGGGAACCTCTATGTGGAAGTCCATGTGACGGTGCCTAAGCGGCTGAACGAAGACCAGAAGAACGCACTCCTTCACTTTGCCAATGAAATGGGAGAAGACTGCTCCCAGTATAAAGGAAAGAGCTCCTTCCTTGATAAAATCATAGACAAGTTCAAACAGTAATTTAAAAATCCCATCGGTTATCCGGTGGGATTTTTGTCATGCTTTCTTCGCAAGTGTCAAGCTTTCCTCGGCAATTCATTTGACTGTCGATCATTACGATCTCCGTGGCTTCGATTGAATCCGTATTCCTGTATAGCTCTGGCAAGTCTCCCCATTGGGGAAGAAGAAGCTCCATAAACGCCTATTCGCTCCTCCAGGCATCCTGGCCTATAGTTTCCCATTCAGAAGTCTTCTGGTATAGGTCATCTCTCCATAGCAGCAGTAAATCGTTCGGGAGCCCCGGCGTGCCACACGCCACCCTGTAACTTGTAAATCTGATACAGCTCCGCGTCAATACGCTCCAGAGCCATAGCTATAAGCTGACAGTTCATTTCTTCGAGCCAATGAGATAACTTCCTTTCAGCCTCAATAGAGTCATCCGATTTCTTAATGATGGAAATTTCTGCTCCTGCAGCATTTTCACTCCAAATTTCTCCAGTTTCTGTTATAATATCTATGAGGAAAGTCCTTTCTTTGTTTTATTCTTTGCCACGGAAATTATAACATTTCCACTCAAGGGGAGGCTTTCCTCTTTTATTGTTTCTGGAAAATTCCCCTACCGAGTAAAATTTTACACTAAGGACTTCTCCCCGGTCACGTGTAAGTCCATGAACATCTCGGCCTTAATCCATCCATTGACAGATTCCATTGCAGCGTTATCTGTCGGCGTTCCGGCACGTGACATCGACCGGGTAATGCCGTACATGGGTAACAGGTCGTTGTAGGCCTTAGATGCGTAGACAGATCCCTGGTCCGTGTGCAGAATCATTTGGCGCTCCGGATGTTGCTCCTTCCATGCAATCAGGTCTTTCAGCCCACTGATATAGGTCATGCGGTCGCCACGCTTTGCCGAAAGGGAATGGCTGACAATCTCATCGTTCCAGAGATCCATGTAAAGAGTCAGTTCGTAGTAGGTGCCCTTCACATAAAACGCTGTCATATCGCTCACGATGCACAGCATTGGCCCGTCAATCTGCATCTCTGACAGGAGCAGATTTGGGAATATTCGCGCCGGATCTCCAGCCTTCTTGTAGCGGTAATGCTTGGACTTGCTCTTGATTCCCGCAATCTTGCAACACTTATGAGCATAGGGGTCAGACAGGACAATGTTTTTGTCCAGGCCTATCTTGGCATTCAGCCAGCGGTACCCATGCGATGGATACTTCAAGTGGTATTCTTGAAACAGCCTGATATTGCTTGCAAGGTTCTTCTCTCTTCCCGAAGGATGAGAAAGATGCTTCTTCCATGCATAGAAACTGCTCCGCTGGATGCCCATTGCTTTACATAGGATCTTCACTGGGATTTCTCCTGACAGTTCCATAATCACTTGGTAGTCTTGCTGGCGTATAGAATTACCGTACCATCTCCCTTCACCTCGTATCCTTTTTTTTACCTTGCTTCTGTGATCCTGGCTTTAATCAGCTCCTGGATCAATTCCTCCTTTGTCATAGATTTCAGTTCATCCAGCTCTGCCGGCTCTTTCTTGAAAGAGAGTGCGCTGATGGATCTCTGTCCCCGTTTGGGTGGCAGCCGATTGGCATCCCGATACATTCTCATGTAATTCCGTGCGGTCTGCTCACTGATGCCATATTCTTCTGCGGCTTCATACCGACTTATTTCGCTGTAGTAAATTCGTCGACCGATGTCCAATCTTTGCTCTTTCGTGTACTTCATGGCAAACCTCCTGTCCAGTAAAGGGGAGACACTCTGTCCAGTGCTTATTTTGCACTGCCTATGCAGTGTACACTGTATGTCTAAAGATTACCCCCTCTGTGTCCAATTTTAGTTTACCACTTCAACCATGATAAAATGCATAAAAATGAGGCTGTGAAGAAATGATTGAACATTTTTTCACAGCCCTTTTTTGGTACCCTTTTTTGAAAATTTCCGAACTGATTGAATTGCTGCCTGCTGTTTTCTTGAACGTGGCTGTTTTGCAGAATATTTTTAAAAATAGAGTGTATACCAATATTATAGATGGACGTTCCCCATTATTCTCCATGAAAAAAGGAGAAAATGAATAAAAATTATTATAGCCTATAAAATTCATGACTTTAAAACATAAAGCTAACCTAAATTTTAAATTTTTATTTGACAATCATCCCGGGGGGGGTATGCTTAATGCAGCTAAAATTTCTGATCTTGTGGAAGGTTCCTTTTGAGTGATGGGGTCTGTGTCAGAAAATCGGGAAGATACCTCAAACTGTAAAGGGACTTGAAATAAGATGGAAGTTAATTTCATTTCCATTTGGAGGGATTTTTTATGATTAAAAGTAAAAAATTATCAAGTCTCGTAGCAGCGTCCCTGATTTTGGCAGGAGGCAGTTTCCTGGGAGTCCAGACGGTCAGCGCAACTGATGATACTAGTCTCGAAGCAGTTCAAGCACTGGCTCTTCAAAACCGTGGTTTCATCAATGAATTAACGGAAAAGGTTAATAACATCAGCACCACTCCGGAACAGCTCCAGCAGATTGCAGCCAACAAGACTGACATTGCAGCCAACACAGATGCAATTAATAAAGAAGTACAGGACCGCACCAAGGCCGTAGCTGATGAAGCTAAAGCCCGTGGCGACAAAGATACAGCACACGACACTGCCATTGCAGCCAACACGAAGGCCATTGACAATGAAGCAGCTGCCCGCGATAAAGCTGACCAGCAGGAAGCTTCTGAACGTAAAGCTGCAGATAGCCAGTTGAATAAGACAATGACTAGCGGTTTTGCAACCATCCAGGGTCAGCAGGACGAACAGGATGCTAAGATTGGCAAGAATCAAAAAGACATCCAGACAAATGCTGGCAATATTCAGAAAAACACGGATGCTATCCAAGCTAATAGCGACAGACTGGACAATCATGAAGGACGCATTGCTGGTAATGAAAATAATATTGCAACCAATGCTAAAAATATCTCTAAGGAAATTAGTGCCCGTCAGGATGCCGATACAGCTTTGCAGAAGAACATCGATAAGGAAGCTTCTGAACGTAAAGCTGCAGATAGCCAGTTGAATAAGACAATGACTAGCGGTTTTGCAACCATCCAGGGTCAGCAGGACGAACAGGATGCTAAGATTGGCAAGAATCAAAAAGACATCCAGACAAATGCTGGCAATATTCAGAAAAACACGGATGCTATCCAAGCTAATAGCGATAAAATTGCCGACCATGAAGACCGCATCTCTTCCAACGCAAAGAACATTGAAGCCATTGCTAACACCATTCATAAGGTACAGGGCGATGTAGTTGACAATAAAAATGCTATTAGTGCTGAAGCTGCTGCCCGTGCCGAAAAAGATACAGAACACGATACTGCTATTGCAGCCAACAAGACTGACATTGCCCAAATCCAGAAGGACCTGGCAGCGTCTAATCTGAAGGACATGTCTGAAACGGCTGCCAGCCTGAAGAATTATGCTAACGACATGAAAGTGGTTGAGGCACTTGCTACAGGCAATCAGAAGAACATTGCCACCAACAAGGACAACATTGCAGCCAACACGAAGGCCATTGACAATGAAGCAGCTGCCCGCGATAAAGCTGACCAGCAGGAAGCTTCTGAACGTAAAGCTGCAGATAGCCAGTTGAATAAGACAATGACTAGCGGTTTTGCAACCATCCAGGGTCAGCAGGACGAACAGGATGCTAAGATTGGCAAGAATCAAAAAGACATCCAGACAAATGCTGGCAATATTCAGAAAAACACGGATGCTATCCAAGCTAATAGCGACAGACTGGACAATCATGAAGGACGCATTGCTGGTAATGAAAATAATATTGCAACCAATGCTAAAAATATCTCTAAGGAAATTAGTGCCCGTCAGGATGCCGATACAGCTTTGCAGAAGAACATCGATAAGGAAGCTTCTGAACGTAAAGCTGCAGATAGCCAGTTGAATAAGACAATGACTAG
>ERZ791746.530-NODE-530-length-33257-cov-3.544033_pt1 | contig 33257 bp, 30 predicted proteins | sample MGYA00510038_ERZ791746 | MGnify/ENA primary metagenome ERZ791746 (study PRJEB30046, sample SAMN00792018) | human gut metagenome | study: EMG produced TPA metagenomics assembly of the A metagenome-wide association study of gut microbiota in type 2...
CCGGCGGCAGGAGCCCGCTGATTAAGGAGAGCAGCGTGGATTTTCCACAGCCGGACGGTCCGACAATGGCGATAAATTCGCCGGTTTCTACCTGAAATGATATATCAGAAAGGGCTTTCGTCTCCCCGGATATCGTGTGGTAGGAGTAGGAAAGCCCGGAAACTTCCAGAATGGGCGGCATAAGCAAATACCTGGGTAACTGTGTATCAGTGGGACAGTTACGCTCCTTGAAACATTCTTACTTTATAATATGCGGAAGTGAAAAGCCGGGTTACTGTACACGGGTAGGCACTTTTGGAACCGAAAGTGCCGTAAGAAAACGTGGTGGCAGCAGGAATTTGCCGTATTGAAATGCGAAGCCACGGCAAATTCCGTTACTGGACACGTATGCGTGTACAGTAACAGCCGGGTTACTGTTCGCGCATACGTGCCTTGCATTGGTTGACCCGTGTGGAAAAGAGATGCTATAATAAAATATAGGTAATTGTGGAGAGAAAAGCGCTTATAGACAGGATACAGGGGGTATTTATGATACGCAGATATACAGTGGCATTGATGCAGATGGATACACAGAATGATAAAGGAAAGAATCTGGAGACGGCATGCGCCTGGATTGACGAGGCGGCGGCAAAAGGGGCGAAGCTTATCTGTTTCCCGGAGGTGATGAATCTGATCGGCAAAAATATCGGTGAAGGCGGCGGACGCGAGGAAATTCCAGGGTACACGACCGAGCGCCTCTGCGCGAAAGCGAAGGAACACGGCGTCTATATTCACGGGGGCAGTATCACGCAGGCACTTCCGGGGGAAAAACGATCGGCAAATACGAGTGTGCTGATTTCGCCGGAGGGGAAGATTCTGGCGACATACAGCAAACTGCATATGTTTGACATCACGCTGGCGGACGGCACGCCGTACCGGGAGTCGGACCGGGTCAAACCGGGCGATTCGATTGTGACGGTGGAGACGGAGCTGGGCGTTTTTGGAATGTCGATCTGCTATGATGTGCGTTTTCCGGAGATTTACCGGCTCATGGCGCTTCGCGGGGCGCAGGTTATCTTTGTTCCAGCGAGCTTTACGATGCCGACGGGCAAGGATCACTGGGAGGTTCTTCTGCGGGCGCGGGCGATCGAGAACGGCTGTTACATCGTGGCACCGGGACAGATTGGACAGAAACCGGCGTATGCAGCATACGGCAACAGCCTGGTGGCAGATCCGTGGGGAACGGTGATTGCACGGTCAAAGGATGCACCGGGGATCACCTATGCGGAGATTGATTTAGATTATCTGGATAAGATACGGAAGCAGATTCCGTCGCTGGAAAACCGGCGGAGTGATTTGTATGAAGTGAGTGAGAAGAAGTAAGGTGTGAATATTTTCAGCCGGCAAAATGGCGTCTGGACGGAAATGAAAAACGGGTGTATTCGGGCAAATGGATAAAAAGGACAGAGAAAAATGGAGTCCAGGGGGGAAAACCATGGTAAAGGTGTTTCTGGTAGAGGATGAGGTGATCATCCGGCACGGTATACGGGATAATATTGACTGGGCGAGCCACGGATTTGAATTTGCGGGGGAGGCGGGCGACGGCGAGTACGCGTATCCGCTGATATTGAAGGCACAGCCGGATATTCTGGTAACGGATATCAAGATGCCGTTTATGGACGGGCTGGAGCTGAGCCGTCTGGTGAAAAAGGCGCTTCCGCGCACGCGGATCATCGTGCTCAGCGGCTACAATGAATTTGAATATGCAAAAGAGGCGATCAAGATAGGAATCAGCGATTATCTGCTGAAGCCGGTATCCTCGGCGGGACTCATCGATGCGTTGAAAAAGGCGGCGGACGAGATCCGGGAAGAGCGGGAAAAATCAAAGCTTCTGGAGAGGTATTTTGTCAGCTACGAAAAATATACGGAATTTCTGGATAAAACGGATTACAGCGGTGTTGACCGGAAGCTCATCAACGATTTTTTAAAGCTCGGCTCAGTCGAAGAGTGCAGTCCGTTTGTCGAGGAGTATTTTGCAGCGATCGGTGAACATAATTACAAATCGCTCTTGCTGCGTCAGTATATGACGATGGATATTTTTTACTGTGTGCAGGAGTTTTTGAAGAAATTGAAAGCGGAGCCGCCGGAGGTTCCGGAAAGCGTGGTTGACATAAAACGGGTTCCGAAGGTGATCGAGAGCGTGGAGATGACGAAAGCCTATCTGATCGAGGCGTTTACGGCTGCCCTGCAGGCGCGTGACCGGGCATCGAACGACCGTTATGGCAGCGTGATTCGGGATGCAAAGGAATATATCCGGGCAAATTTCAGCCAGAGCGACCTGTCGCTGAACCGGATTGCTGCGCACATTGGCGTCAGTCCGAGCTATTTCAGTTCGATTTTCAAGCAGGAGACGGGGCAGTCCTTTGTGGAGTATCTGACGCAGGTGCGGATGGAACGGGCATGTGAACTTTTGAAATGCACCTCCTACCGGACGTCCGAGATCGGGGAGCAGGTGGGATACAACGATTCACACTATTTCAGCGCGGCGTTCAAAAAAGCGATGGGGCAGTCGCCAAAAGAGTATAAGGCGAGCCAGACGCGGCAGGAGTAAGGAAGGTATGTACTCTCGGAGTCTTTCTGCACTTGCTTTTGTGGCTGATTTTCCGCCAGCCGCACCCGAATTTCATCAACGTACGCACCGCGTACGCCTCAGAAATTTGGGCACAACTGACAAAAAATCTTCTCACAAAATCAGGCACAGAAAGATTCCGAGAGAACATATTATGGTCGGGAGGTTACTATGAAGTTGTTTCATTTATCGGACCTGCATATTGGAAAGCGGGTCAATGAGTTTTCCATGCTGGAGGACCAGAAATATATCCTGATGCAGATCTTAAAAGCTGCAAAGGAGCATCAGCCAGATGGGATCATTTTAGCAGGTGATATTTATGATAAGCCGGTTCCGGCGGCAGAGGCAGTGCAGGTATTTGATGATTTTCTTACAAGTTTAAATGAAATGGGACTAATCGTGTTTATGATCAGCGGAAACCATGATTCACCGGAGCGTGTTTCCTACGGCGGACGGCTGATGAAGAAAAGCGGTATTTACGTGGCGCCTGTGTATGAGGGAAAGACAGAAAATGTGGAATTTACCGATGCATATGGAAAAGTGTGCATCCATCTGCTTCCTTTTGTAAAACCGGCTGTAGTCCGTCATGCTTTTGAAGAGGGAGAATTTGAAAAAGAAGCAGAGGCAGTGTGTGATTACCAGAGCGCAGTGAAAATGGCTGTTTCCCATATGACTGTGGATACAGATGTGCGAAATGTGTTGATCGCCCACCAGTTTGTCACCGGCGCCATGCGCTGTGAGTCAGAGGAAGTGTCCGTAGGAGGCCTTGACAATGTGGACGCTTCTGTATTTGATGGGTTTGATTATGTGGCCCTGGGGCATATCCACAGTCCCCAGGCAGTGGGAAGAGACCAGGTGCGATACTGTGGCACACCTCTTAAATATTCTTTTTCAGAGGCGGGTCAGGAAAAATCCATTACTGTGGTGGAATTAAAAGAAAAAGGAAATGTGGAGATCTCAGCTGTTCCATTGCATCCCCTGCGGGATATGCGAAAGATCCGGGGCAGCTATATGGAAGTGACTGCAAAGTCATTTTATGAAAATGGAAACTGCGAGGATTACCTTCATGTGACACTGACCGATGAAGAGGATATTTTAGACGGTCTGCAGAAGCTGCGGGTCATTTACCCCAATATTATGCAGCTGGAATATGACAACCGCAGGACCAGGGAAAATCCGGAGCTTACGGCAGCCCAGGCAGTAGAACAGAAGTCAGAAATGGAGCTGTTCATGGAGTTTTATGAGCTGCAGAACAACCAGCCCATGAGCCAGATCCAGGAAGAGTTTGTGCGAAATATCATCCGGGAGGTGAAAGAATGAAGCCGAAAAAACTGGTTATAAGCGCCTTTGGGCCTTATGGGGAAAAGACAGTGGTCGATTTTGAAAAGCTGGGAGAAAAAGGGCTTTATCTGATCACCGGTGATACAGGTGCGGGAAAGACCACTCTTTTTGATGCCATTACTTTTGCTCTTTATGGGGAAGCCAGCGGAAATGTCAGGGAAACGGGGATGTTTCGCAGCAAGTATGCACCGGATGATGTGCCTACTTATGTGGAGCTGACCTTTATTTATCAGGGAAAAGATTATAAAGTCACCAGAAATCCGGAATATCTCCGTCCAAAGGGCAGAGGAACAGGATTTACCCTGCAAAAAGCAGAGGCAGAACTTGTTTTTCCAGACAGCCGGCAGCCTGTGACCAAGACCAGAGAAGTGACAAAAGCCATTACAGAGTTAATGGGACTGGACTACCGACAGTTTACCCAGATCGCCATGATCGCCCAGGGAGATTTCCAGAAACTGCTTTTAGCCGGAACTGCAGAGAGAGGGGAGATCTTCCGCCAGATCTTCCATACAGGGATCTATCAGGATATTGAGAACAGGCTGCGGGAGGCAGTGAAGGGAAAATGGAAAGAATATGATGAGATGCGCCGCAGCATCAGCCAGTATCTGGATGGCGTCAGCATCAGTGATGACCCGGAAGCAGAAAGTGAATGGAAAGAGCTGAAAAAGGCGAAATTTGAGGGAAAGACCATTCGGGGAATTGAACTTCTGGCTGAGGTTATAGGACGGCAGGAGGAAAAACTTGCAGGTCTGAAAGATCAGATCCATGGGATCGAGGAAGAGATACAGAAAGAAAATAAGGTTCTTGGGGAAGCAAAGCAGAGACAGAAGATGAAAACAGATCTGGAGGCAAAGCAGAAGCTGTTTGAAGAACTAAAACCTGAGGTAGAAAAGGCTGTTTCTCAAAAGACGGCGGCAGAAGAAGAGGCAAAGGGCTGTGAAGTACTGGCAGAAGAGATAAGAGAGCTGAGAGAGAAAAAAGCCGGCTTGGAGGCATTTCTGGGAAAAGTACAGGAAGCCAAAGGAAAAGAAAGGGCAATAGGAGAAGAGAAGTTTACGGAAGAGAAGTTAAAACAGGAGAAAGTTTCTCTGGAACAGGCACTGCTTGAAAATAAAGAAGCCCAGGAAGGTCTGAAAGGTGTAGAAGCAGAGAAAGAGCGGCTGCAAAACAGGCTTAAGGAAGCCATGGGAAAAGGGGAGAAACTGACTGGGGATGAAAAAGCTCTGGATCAGGCTGTAAAGGAGAAAAAGGCGGCAGAGGAAAATGTGCTGAAACTGGAAATGACTGGAAATAACTGGAAGCTGCAGAAGGAAGAAATGATAAAGCAGGAAAATGCTTTGGCGCAGGCAGCAGGAAATGAGCCTCTTTTACAGATGAAGTCACAACAGTTACAGGAGTTTTTGCTTCAGGCAGGTCAATTGGAACTGGTCCAGAAAAAGCTGGCAGAAACCCAGAAAGAATATGAAAATGCCGTTGTTGTAAGAAACAGGGAAAGAGAAATTTATGGTCATCTGGAACAGACATTTTTAGATGCCCAGGCAGGGCTTCTGGCAAAGCATTTAAAAGAGGGGGAGAGATGCCCGGTCTGCGGTTCCGATCATCATCCAAAACCGGCAGTACTTACAGATAAGGTGCCGGATAAGGAATTTTTAGATGAGAAGAAAGAGGTATTGGATCAGAAAGAAGAAAATGTCCAGAAGCTAAGTGCATTGGCGGGGCAGTTTAAGGAACAGTCGGAAGAACTGTGGGAACAGTACCGGAATAAGGCGGAGCAGATCTTTGGGGATGCAGGGGCAGAGAGTCTACCTGAGGTGAAACGGCGTCTGTCAGAAGCAATTAATAACTATGATCAGAAATTAAAGGATGCCCAAAAGGCAGCGGAAAGTCTTAAAAAATGCCAGGAAACGAAAGAGGCATTGGAGACCAATGAGAAGATTCTTCAGGATAAACTGCTGCAGGCCCGAAATATCCATTCAGCGGCAGAAGGGCAGATGGATCTGTTGATCAGACAGTGCATAAAAAATTTGCAGGACGAGCCGAAGATACAGGAAATGCAGCAGGTACCGGGGATACAGAGCACAAATGATATAGAAAACGTTGTATCTAGGATAAAAATGTTTTTCGCAGAGCTAAAAGCCCAAAACAACGCTGTTTTAGAACAGATAAAAGCTGATCTGGAAGAAAATGGAAAAAAGGCGGAATACTTAAACCGTTTACAGGCCCAGGCTGAAACGATGGAAGACCAACAGAAAAAACTTTCTGAAAATATTTCCGAAAAGGCCCTGCTGATCCAGAAGCTGGCAACTCAGCTGGAAGAATTAAAGAAGCAGCTGGAAGAAGAAAATAAGATCTATGGTTCTGTTACAGCAGAAGAAATAGAAGACCGGCTGAAAGGAAAAATGCAGAATAAACTGAAACTGGAAGCAGCACTGGCTCAGGCAGTGGAAACATTAAATGTTTTAAATGCCCAGTCTGAAAGTCTGAGATCTGCCATAGAAACTTTAAAGTCCCAGATCGGGTCCATGCAGGAAACTTCCGAAGGGGAGATCCAGGAAAAGATAACTGTTCTTTCAGAAGAAAAGAAGGAATGGAATGAGAAATATTCCAGACAATATGCAGATCTGGAAAATAATCGTTGTATTTACAACAATGTTCAGAAAAATCAGGGAAAAATGGCAGCAGCAGAGCAGGAATATGTGTGGATGCGGTCACTTTCTGATACAGCAGGGGGAACTCTCAGCGGAAAGCGCAAGATCGAGCTGGAAACCTATGTACAGATGGCTTATTTTGACCGGATCCTGCGCAGGGCTAATCTGCGGCTTATGACTATGAGCAGCGGTCAGTATGAGTTAAAACGCCAGGAAAAAGGGGAGAGTAAGAAAGAAAAAGCAGGTCTGGACTTAAATGTCATCGATCATTACAACGGAACAGAGCGAAGTGTAAAAACACTTTCCGGCGGTGAGTCTTTCCAGGCATCCCTGTCCCTTGCATTAGGGCTTTCTGATGAGATCCAGGCGGGAGCAGGGGGGATCCGTCTGGATGCCATGTTTGTAGATGAGGGCTTTGGTTCCTTAGATGAGGACTCTTTAAACCAGGCGATCCGTTCCTTAAATGATTTGGCGCAGGGACAGAGACTGGTAGGTATTATCTCCCATGTAGGAGAGCTGAAAGACAGGATCGAACGTAAGATCATTGTTACCAAAAAGCGCAGCAGTACTGGCGTTGGAAGCCAGGTGCAGGTGGTAGGAGAGTAAGGGAATATGGTTAGAAATAGATGACATATATTGGAAAAATGACAGAAAATCTTAAAAAAAGTGCGGTTGCTCCAAAAGCTGTGTTCTGGTAAAATGGGGAGCAGATAGAAAATTTAATGCAAATATATATGTTTTCCCAAAGGAGATGTAATAGATGAAATATAGAAGATTACTGCTTGGAGGTTTTCTGGCAATGGGACTGGCTGTGACAACCGCTTCCGGTGCGCTTGCAGAGCAGATCGTTGCTGTAAACAGCCCGGTTGAGTCTGTAGGCGGTCAGGCAACCAAGGTGACAGATGCAGGTCAGAATGCAGCAGATACCTCTCAGGCAACAGTCAACTCTTCAGTCAATACAGATACGACCCAGAGTGCAGCAGGCAACACCCAGACAGATACTGCCCAGAATACAGAGGCTTCTGCTGCAAAACCAGATCCGGCATCCATCACCCCGACCGCTACCGGTATCAGCATTTATATCAGCAAACGTCAGAGCAAGCTGACCCTGATGCAGAATAAACAGGCCATTGGCGTCTGGGATGCAAAACTGGGACGCCAGTCAGCTACCGGTGATAAAGTGCAGGAGGGGGATGAGATCACCCCTTCCGGCAGTTTCTATGTATGTACCAGAAATGACAAGAGCAAGTATTATCTGGCACTTGGACTGTCCTATCCAAATATTGAGGATGCAGAAAGAGGTCTGTCCACCGGTCTTATTACCCAGGAACAGTACCAGGCGATTGTAGATGCAAACAAAGCAGGCGTGACCCCACCATGGGATACTCCTTTAGGCGGAGCTATTGAGATCCATGGAAATCAGGGAGATCGTGGAACGGCAGGCTGTATTGCCATGACCAATGATGTAATGGATATTCTGTGGAGTTATTGTGCAGTGGGTGTGCCGGTAACCATCGGTCCGTAAGCCCGTAACACTTACAGTAGCCGGAAATCTTGCCGGTATCGTCAAAGATTTCGGCGTGTGAAAGGAAACAAAAGAAATAATGGAACGCGAAATAGATTTAAAAGAAATATCCGATGGAAGATTGTACAGTTCCTCGGATATGGTAAAAGCAGACTGCGGAGATTGTAAAGGCTGCTCTGCCTGTTGTCAGGGAATGGGATCCTCTATTTTACTGGATCCCTATGACATTTACCGTTTAAGTACAGGAACAGGGCTGACTTTTGAAGATCTGTTAAAGGGTCGGATCGAACTGAATATGTCAGATGGTCTGATCCTGCCAAACCTGAAAATGGCAGGAGAAAAAGAAGCCTGTTCTTTCTTAAATGGAGAAGGCAGATGCTCCGTTCATCCATTCAGACCGGGATTTTGCCGTCTGTTCCCTTTAGGGAGACTTTATGAAAATGGTTCTTTCCAGTATTTTTTACAGACCCATGAATGTAAGAAGGAAAACAGGACCAAGGTAAAGGTGCGTAAATGGATCGATATCCCGGATTTTGGCAAATATGAAAAATTCGTTTCTGACTGGCATTATTTTGCAAAAGAAATGGGACAGAAGATAAAAAGCCTTGGAAGTGAAGGCCAGGATAAGTCAAAGGCTTTGTGCCTGTATGTTCTGAAAAAGTTCTACATGGAGCCATTTGATGCTTCCGTGGATTTTTATGAACAGTTTAACAAGAGACTGGAGGAAGCAAAACATGCAGCAGCTGCCTAAAGAATTTGTTGGAAGAATGGTCCGTACTGTTCTGTTTATCGGTCTGGTGGCAGCCTGTTGCGCGGGAGTAGCTACATTTGGAATGTTTGTGGCATCCAAATTTAATCTGACTACCTCCAGAAATCAGGTGCCTCTTACTTCTGTTAAGATCGAAGGCGAAAAGGTGCTGATCCCTGAAAATGGAAAGACCACCAGGGAAGCAGGCTGGACGCTGCGCAACAGCAGAGGCCAGTATATTTTGACCTTGGACGAACTGGAAGCCGGAAGTCTGGATACAGCAGAACCGGTGATCGAAGTAGAAGGAGATCTGATCCTTCAGCTTAAAAAAGATACCATAAGCCACCTGGAAAGCCAGGGACCGGTGATCAAAAAGGGCACAGGTACACTGACCATCCGGGGAGAAGGAAGTCTGGAACTGGAGTCAGCAGATGCGGAAGCAATCAGCAGTGACTGGAATGGGGAAGAGCTGGATGCAGATCACCCCTCCGCTGTCCGTCTGGAAGCCGGAAATCTTACTTTTACAGGGGCAGGATCTGGTATTGTGGATGAGACAGTAGAACTGGCAGGCGCCCAGGGGACGATTACGGCTACATCTACATCCGGTGCTGCTGTTAAAACGGCTCATGTAAAAAGAGAAGGCAGCAACAGTGATAAGCTGGAGTTGATCGGAGCTACAGCAGTTGCAGTGCCAGAGTCATAAAGTCAGGAATATCAGATATCATCTAAAGTGGCGAAATGATATCCCATTTCCTCCCACTTAGTAAGAAGTTCATCCAAAATAGCACCATTTGTATCTGAGGTGCTGTGAAGCAGTACAATGGCTCCGGGATGGATACGACCTAATAACTTTTTGAATGCCTCTTCTTTTGAGGGCTGTTTATCCTGATACCAGTCCACATAGGCAAGGCTCCAGAAAAAGGTTTTGTATCCCATCTCCTGGGCCATTTTTAAGTTATTTTCGCTGTATTTTCCCTGAGGCGGCCGGTAGTATTTCTTCATAGTCTGCCCGGTAACCTGTGTATATAGGTTTTCCAAATCCTTTAATTCTTTTTCAAAACTCTGTTTGTCAGAGATCTTTGACATATCCGGGTGATGGTAGGTATGATTGCCAACGATATGGCCTTCTTCTACCATCCGTTTTACCAGTTCCGGACTGGTTTCCAGATAATTTCCCACTACAAAAAAGGCAGCGTGAACGCCATGTTTCTTTAAGGCATCTAATATCTTTGCGGTATTCCCATTTTCATAACCAGCATCAAAGGTGAGATAGATTACTTTTTCACCAGGATCTCCCATATAGCAGGCATTAAACTGCTTTAAGTAGTCATTTGTTGTATTTCCAACGGGAGCCTGACCGGGAGAGGGAAAGCTTAAGCCCCAGTTGCCGTCAGCAGAGGCAGAATAAATGGGGATACCATTTTCAGTTAAAGCCACTGGCTTTTGGGAAGGTTCATAAACGGCATTTTTTGTAGACTCTTCAGCAGAAGAAAACTGATTTGCAGCCTGCCCCGCCAGACTTCCTGCCAGATAGGCAAAAACAAAGATCAAAACCAGATGGAACCATTTTTTTACAAAAGCACCCATAGAAAAACTCCAGACAAAAGGGATTGGTGTATGTATATTCCAAAGTGGCTGCGGATATGTTATACTTCTGATTAGAAAGCAAAAAGGTAACTGTGAAAGCAATGAATAGTTACGCAAAAAGTTATCAAGGAGGCTAATTACTATGGAATTTAATCAGACCGTTATGGCGCGCAGAAGCTTAAGAGCTTATGAAGAGGGAAAGACAGTAGAAAAGGCACAGATCGAGGAACTGATCCGTTTTGCCCAGATGGCTCCGTCCTGGAAAAATTCCCAGACCGGCAGATATTATGTTGTAATGTCACCGGAAATGCTGGAAAAAGTAAGAAAAGACTGCCTTCCGGAATTTAACCAGAAAAACAGCGCAAATGCTCCTGCACTGATCATCACTGCTTTTGAAAAAACACGTTCCGGTTTTACAAGAGAAGGTGTGGCTGAAAATGAAGTTGGCGAAGGCTGGGGCTGCTATGACCTGGGACTGCAGAATGAAAACCTGGTGTTAAAGGCAAAAGATATGGGCTTAGATACTCTGATCATGGGAATTCGCAACAGCGAAAAGCTTCGTGAATACTTAGAAATTCCGGCATCCCAGGAAGTTGTTTCCGTGATCGCAGTAGGATACGGAGCAATTAAACCTGAAATGCCGGTAAGAAAGAATGTAGAAGATATTGTAAAATTCTTCTAGGTGACCGCTGGTTATAACAGTTTTTTCATTTCCATATACGGCAGGACGTTAAAGCCGTTTTTCTCATAGACTTTAACGGCTCTGCCGTTTTCTTCTTCTACTTCCAGGCGAAGGACGGCTTCAGGATACTTTTTTTCAATAAATTCCAAAAATAAGCTTCCAATGCCGGTTCCACGAAAATCCTCTTTGATATAAAGGTCTTCCACCCAGATACAGGGACGGCCGAATTCTGTGGAAAAGCTTTTTGCAGCCATGGCATATCCCTGGATCTGGCCATTTTCCTCAAACATATAGCCTTCCAGATAAGGATTATCGTTTATGCAGGCTTCAAAATCACTGGAAAAAATAGCAGCGGAGCCGTTGCTTAAAACAGCCGGGGAAGCGTAGAAAACTTCCATCATTGCAAGAACAGCCTCCTTGTCAGCAGGCTGCATAGGTCTTATGGTTGTCATTTTTTCAGATCCTCTTTCCGTCTTTGATCACACATTTTAATTCAAGATCTTTTCCAAGAAGTACTACATTGGCTTTTTTACCCTTTTCAAGGGAGCCGTAGTCTTTATCGATCTTTAAGCTTCTGGCTGGATTGATGGTAGCGCAGGCAACGGCTGTTTCTAATGGCAGGTCCATTTTCTGAACAACGGTACGCATACAATCAGCCAGATTGGTGGCAGAACCGGCAATAGCTCCGTCAGAAACTAAAGTTGCCAGTTTTCCTACTACTTTTACATCCAGACCGCCTAAGGTATACTGGCCGTCCGGCATACCGGTAGCTCTCATACTGTCACTGATCAGGATCATGCGGTCAGCGCCCATCATCTGGAAGGTAGCGCGTACAGAAGCCGGGTGGATATGGATGCCATCACAGATGATCTCAGTCATTACATGTTTGCTGTCAAATACAGCACCTACAACGCCGGGAGCACGGTGCAGGATTTCCGGCATACCGTTGTATAAGTGGACAGCGTGGTTTGCCCCTGCGCTAAATGCAGCCATGGCTGTATCGTAATCGGCGTTGGTATGAGCCAGTGAGATATCTACTTTCTCTTTCATCTGGCGGATAAATTCCAGTGAGTTTTCGCTTTCTTCCGGTGCAATGCCCACAAATTTTACCAGATCTTCAGAAGCTTCTAAGAAGCGTTCGCAAAGTGCAGTATCACAGGGAAGGATATTCCGGTCATCCTGTGCGCCTTTTTTTACAGGGCTGATAAAGGGGCCTTCCATGTTGATGCCTACCAGGTCTGCCTTTTTATAGTCATGTTTTTCACGTTTGTACTGTGCGGCAGTTTTTAAAACATCTACCAGTTCCTCTACCGGAAGTGTCATGGTAGCAGGTGCAATAGCAGTTACTCCCACAGAAGCTTCATATTCTGCGATCCGTTCAATAGCTTCCATGGAATTGTCACAGAAATCATCCCCCTTGCATCCGTGAAAATGCAGGTCGATCAGTCCTGGAATGGCATAGGCGCCTTCTCCATCGAGAACCTCTTTTCCCGAAAGATCCGGTTTGGTTTCATTGGTGTAGACAGCTTCGATCCGGTCCTGATCCAGTACCAGACCGCCCTCTACAAATTTCTGATCGGGTGTATAAACTTTTACATTATCAATGATCATGTTGTAATCCCTCCAGTTTTTTATTTATGATGACATATTTGTTTTGTGTTCCCCTGTTACTTAGTGTACTTGGAAATGAGTTTTTTTGCAATATGGGGGTAAAAATGGCCGGTTGCTGCAGGAATGTTTATTCCGGCAGCTTATCTTCTATAAAGTGAAGGAAGCCTTCCGAAGCCGGGGAAATATTCTTTCCATAGGCCAGCCCAATATTCATGGTCTGGGCCGGTTTTAAGGGAAGATGCACGACCCGGTCCTGCCAGAGAGAACTGTTGACCTGATTGTTGATGCCAATGCCAAGCCCTGCTTCTACCATAGAATAGGTTGCATTAATGTCCATAGTGGAAAACTGGGTGTTAGGAGTAATGTGGCAGCGGGAGAAAATGCGGGCATTATCCACGTCCTGTCCCGGATAAGTCTGGATGTAGGACTCTACAGCAAAGGCTTCCATGGGAACGGATTTTTCTTTGGCTAATGGGTGTCCCGGTGGAATAAGGGCTACCATGGGATTTATGATCGGGAATAAAACAGATGGTGCCTTTCTGGCAGCCACAGGATATTTAAAGATCGTTGCGGTATTCTATGTGTTCTGCTTTACAGGAAACACATTTGCAGGCTATTTTGACGGGATCGGCAGAGTAAATATCCCCTTTATAGGAGCTGTGGGACACATTACTCTGCGGGTGATCCTGTCATGGATATTTGTAAGTCAGTTCCAGTTAAATGCAGTAGCCGTAGCTACCGGCATTGGCTGGATGTTGGTAAATCTGTTCTGGAGCGGATGTTATTTTTCATCCACAACCTGGAAGATAATAAATTTTAAATAATAGGACTCATCTGCCGCCCAAAGGATTGGATGATCCGCTGCCTGGGTGCGGTATTCTACCTGGCGCAGTCTCTTGTGGACGTTGGAAGCGGCTTCACGTATGGTTTTTGTGAACAGCTCCGGATCCATGAAATGGGAGCAGGAGCAGGTGGCAAGGTAGCCTCCGTCTTTTACTAACTTCATGCCACGGAGGTTGATCTCACGGTAGCCTTTTACTGCGTTTTTAATGGAATTTCTGGATTTGGTGAAGGCTGGCGGGTCAAGGATGACTACATCAAATTTTTCACCTTCCTGTTCTAATTTTGGAAGCAGGTCAAATACATCGGCACACTGGAAAGTGACGTGATCCTCCAAGCCATTTAAGCGGGCATTTTCTGTTGCCTGGTCTACTGCCAGCTGGGAAGCGTCTACGCCAAGGACTTTTTCAGAGCCTGCAATACCAGCATTTAAAGCGAAAGAGCCGGTATGGGTGAAGCAGTCTAATACCTTTGCAGGTTTCAGATTACGGCACAGGTTCTGTACTGCAAGACGGTTATATTTCTGATCCAGGAAAAATCCGGTCTTCTGGCCGTCTTCTACGTCTACAATGTAGTGAACGCCGTTTTCACAGATTTCTACCTTGGTATCGAATGGTTCTCCAATAAAGCCTTTAAAGCGCTCCATACCTTCCTGAAGGCGGACTTTTGCATCGCTTCGCTCATAAATGCCACGGATTAAAATACCGTCTTCTGCCAGGACTTTCTTTAATTTATCTAAGATCACCGGCTTTAAGCGGTCAATGCCCAGTGCCAGGGACTCTACTACTAAAACATCTTCAAACTTATCGATGACAATACCCGGCAGAAAATCTGCTTCGCCGAAGATCACGCGGCAGCTGGAGATATCAGTAGTAGCTTTTCTGTATTCCCAGGCAGTGCGGACTCTCTGTTCGATGAAATCTTCATTGACCACAGTATCTTTTTTGCGGGATAACATGCGTACGGTCAGCTTGGAGCTTGTATTGATAAAGCCATGTCCCAAAGGATAGCCGTCAAAATCTTCCACAGTGACCAGGTCGCCATTTTCAAAATCACCGGAAATAGTGTCGATCTCATTGTCATAGATCCAGGCGCCGCCGGCCTTTAATGTGCGTCCGGTTCCTTTTTTTATACGTACACAGGCAGTTTCTCTGAATAAATCGTCGTAGTTCATCTGTTTTCTCCTCATTTGGTGTAATATACTCTCAGAATATCATCAGTATACAACAAAATATAAGCAATCGTATATTATCAATATATTGATAATAATATAGACTGGATCAGGAACGTACATTTTCTATATCCGCAAAAGGATCTGTATCCAGCACACCGATGCCTTTACGGATCACCTGCTCGGTCAGTCGTGCCAGTTGCTGCGGTGTCTCTTTCATGCCTGTCTTTAACCAGTACTGCACCAGTCCTACACAACCGGATACGATGAAAGAGAAGTAGGCATCAAAAATAGCTGGATTTCCGGCGCGGAATACTTCCATCCAGTCGTGAAGACATTTATCACGAATCAGCTGTTTTAAGCGGTTCAGAAAGTTTAAATCACCGTTTTCACCTAATAATATTTCTACCAGGTCTGCATTGTCATAGGCCAGTGTGTAAATTTCTACGAAAATACCGTAAGGATGCTTCTTCAGATCTTCTGCATCATGTTTCATGACCAGTTGATTAAAATCGTCTAAAAGCTCGCTTTCTGTTTTTTCCAGAAGATCAAATACATCTTTATAATGAAGATAAAAAGTTCCTCTGTTCAGATCGGCCAGTTCGGTCAGCTCACGGACAGTAATATCCTGTACCTTTTTCTGCTTTAATAAAGTAACAAGACATTCCCGCAGCTGCTTTCTGGTACGCCGTACCCGTCGATCTACTGCTTCTGTACTCATGATAAGAAATTCCCCCTTTTTGTATGTGATGTTCTCTCGGATTTGTTTACAGTATTTTAATATTTTGTTTATGAACATATACTACAATGTTGTCGATTAATAAACAAAAGAATTAAAATTAATCATTGTTGTTTTCACCATTAGTTAGTATAATCCATTATAGTTAATAAATGAACAAATGTCAATTAACAAATATAGAGTTCAATAATGGAAAACAGAGGTTTTAAAGACAGCAGGAGATGAGAGGATGAAAGGCAGAAGCAGGTTATATCCTATTTCTATAATTATGATGGCCGCTTTTCTGGCAGCGGGACCGGCAAATGCAGTGTATGCAGCAGAGCCAAATGGCAGCTGGGTAAATCTTGACGGGAACTGGTACTGGAAGAAAACAGATGGTACGGCATACATTGGCTGGCTCTACACCGGCGGCCGCTTCTACTATATGAAGGAAGACGGGACCATGGCCACCGGATGGGAAAAGGTGGGAGATGAATGGTATTACTTCCACGAAGACGGGGGAATGAACGAAGGACAGCTGGTTTTAGATAATGCTGTGTATGAATTTGAAAGTTCAGGCGCTTTGAAAACAGCAAAGTGGCTGGAAAATACGGGCGGCGGCGCTTACAATGCAGGCTGCTATGATGATGTGGCTCAGGATCTGTTTGGTCAGTTAGGGGATGAAAAGAAAGAACAGTATTTTGACGCATATCCGGACAGAGAACGGGAGTACGATGGTGATAACCACACCAGCTATGACCGGTACGCAGGTTTTATCATGGATATGAAGTTAAATAAAATTGCACAAAGCCGTCTGGAGGCAGCTATGGAAAAAGGGTATGCAGACGGACGGGTCACAGGAGAAGGAACCATAGAAGACACACTGGCATCCATTCCTTACCGCAAAAATGCTTCCTGCCTGGAGGTATATGTGCGGGACTGCGAGGATACGGATGAGGCATATGACAAGATAATGAATGTAACGGGACGTAAATATACATCAAAGTCAGACAGAAAATACACATTACAATATTATCGATATATGGGTATGGCCCATGAGGAAAAGAACGGACACCACTGGTTTATGGTTCTTTTTATGCGTTAAATAACACATATCTATGTGAGGAGTTAGGATCATGGAAAAGAAATTCAAGTTAGAACCCTTAAAGAAGCGTGGGAAAAAGGAAAAAGCTTCCGGTGAAAAGCCGTCCATTAAGCTGGCCCGGTTTATTATTGAAAAACAGAACTGGATCGTATCAGTTTTTATTGCAGCCTGCATATTCTGTGCAGTTGCCATGCTATTTGTGGAAGTTAATTACGATCTGACGGAATATCTTCCGGATACCGCACAGTCAGGTATCGGTTTAAATAAGATGGAAGATGAGTTTGGCTATCCAGGAACAGCCCGTATTATGCTAAAAGATGTGACATTGTATGAAGCCAAGCAATACAAAGACAGAATGGAAGATGTAGACGGGGTGGATCAGATCCTGTGGTGTGACAGTACTGTTAATATTTACTCTGGCGAAGATTTTATCCATAAAGAAGACATCGAAGATTATTATAAAGATGGATATGCGGTAATGGATGTGACCTTTAAAGAAGGAAATACAGCAAAAAGCACTTCCGCAGCCATTGATGAATTAAAAGCCATTGCAGGAGATAAAGGCTGTTTTACAGGAATGGCAGTACAGAACAAGTCTTTACAGGAAAATCTGGCAAGTGAGATGCAGTTGATCTTAACAGTAGCAATTATTATGATTTTTACGATCTTATGTATTACGACTACTGCCTGGTCCGAGCCATTCCTGTTTCTTCTTGTCATGGGTGTAGCCATCCTGTTAAACCGTGGTACTAACATTTTCATAGGAAGAGTGTCCTTCTTGACCAACAATGTGGCAATGGTGCTGCAGCTGGCAACTTCCATGGACTACTCCATTTTCCTGTTAGATGCATTTACCAGAGAAAAGAAAAAAGGGCTTTCTGATGAAGAAGCCATGGTAGATGCGGTAGATGCGGCCATTAATTCTATTTTCGCCAGCAGCCTTACTACTATAGCAGGTTTCGTGGCCCTGATGTTCATGAAATTCAGTATTGGTTTTGATATGGGTCTGGTACTGGCAAAAGGAATTGTATTCAGTCTTTTAACAGTTGTACTTTTCATGCCGGCCATGATCTTCCGCTTTGCGAAATGGAATGAAAAGACGGCACATCGTCCGTTCCTGCCGGATTTCCATAAAATGGGAAGAGGCATTTACAAGATCCGTAATATTGCACTGGTGATCATGATCCTGGTAGTTCCTTTTGCTTATACTGCCCAGGGAATGAACAGTTTCTTATTCGGAAACAGTGCAGTAGGTGTCAGCGAAGGAACCCAGGTCTATGCAGATGAGCAGGCCATCAATGAGAAATTTGGCCGCAGCAATATGCTGGTTGCCATTTATCCAAATACATCAGCTATTACAGAAAAGGCAATGTCTGATGAGATCGAAAATCTGGAATATGTAAAAAGCGTAACATCCATGGCAAATACACTGCCGGAAGGTGTACCGGAAGATTTTCTCCCTTATTCCATTACCAGCCAGCTGCATACAGATACCACAAGCCGTATGCTGATCTACATAAGGACCAAGTCAGAAAGTGACAAGGCTTTTGAGTATACCAATGATATCCGTGATATTGTGAAGAAATATTACCCGGAAGACTCTTATGTGGCAGGTGAAACTCCTTCTACGCAAGATATTAAGACTACGATCACAGCGGATAATGCAAGAGTTAATGTGCTGTCCCTGATCAGTGTATTTGTGGTAGTCATGTTCAGTTTCCAGTCTGTACTGGTGCCCATCATTGTTATGATCCCTATTGAGGCAGCTATTTATATCAATATGGCTGTGCCTTATCTGGTTGGCGAGACGCTGGTTTATATGGGCTATATTATCGTAAGCAGTATCCAGCTGGGGGCTACAGTAGACTATTCGATCCTGCTTACTAATAACTATATGGCCTGCAGAAAGACCATGAAGAAGAAGGAAGCTGTGGTGGAGGCACTGGCCATGTCCTGTTCCTCAGTATTTACTTCGGGAACTATCCTGATACTGGCAGGTTACATTGTATATATGATCTCCAGTACGGCGGCTATAGGCGGACTGGGACATCTGATCGGAAGAGGCGCACTGTTTAGTGTGTGTCTGGTACTTACTATTTTGCCGGCACTGCTAGTCCTCTGTGACGGTATAATCACAAGTAATGAAATGGACCGCTTTAAGAAGTATTTAAAACGAAGACATGAAAAGCGGAAAGCCTTAGTAAAATCCGGAATTGGGGCAGTTAAGAAAAAAGCGTCAGCAGCCCTGGCAAGAAGAGGCAGTCAGACAGCGGAGGTAGATGGAAATGAGATTTAGAAAAAGAGTGACAGCTTCTGTTTTAACGGCAGCATTGCTTTGCACATCAGCAGGCAGCGTTCCTGTATATGGCGCACCGGCAGGTGCAGATATAGATGAGACCATGTATGTGAACCTGGATTACTACGGAAAAACAACAAAGGTAAACGTAGTAAAAGGGGTAAATTTAAATGGCCTTGGTGAGATCACTGATTATGGAAATTACATCAATGTAGAAAATATGAGTACCAGTGATGCTCCGGTTTTAGGAGATGGAAGTGTAACCTGGAACCTGCCGGAAGGTCAGAAGGGCCGTTTTTATTATAAGTGTACCATGGACAATGAACAGGTGGTACTTCCATGGGATTTTGATGTGTCCTATAAGTTAAACGGTGTTCCAACAGATGGTGACAAACTGGCAGGTGCAAACGGCCTGATCGAGATCAATGTGAAGGCTACGCCAAATGATAATGCTGATCTGTATTACCGTAACAACATGATGTTAATGGTGACAGTTCCTGTAGATATGTCTAAATGCTACAGTGTAGACGCAGATGGCGCCCAGATCCAGAGCCTTGGATCCACAACAGCAGCTGTATTTTCCGCCCTTCCGGGGGAAGAAGGAGATTATACTGTCCGTATTGGTACAGACAGTTTTGAAACTACCGGTGTGATCATGGCAATGGCACCTGGCACTATTGATGACCTGAACCATATTAAGGACCTGAAAGAAGCAAAGGATACATGGAAAGACGCAGGAGATGCTTTATATGACAGTCTGGAGCAGATGGCTAAATCAGTGGAGTCCATGCGTGACGGCATCAACCAGGTACAGTCCGGCGTTTCTTCTGCTGAAAGCGCAAGACAGAAATGGAGTGCCAATAAAGACAGTATTTTAGCTGGAAATGATCAGACTCTGGAGTCACTGACAGCGCTGTCACAGCAGCTGGAAACTCTGGTCCCACATTTGCAGACTGCTAAGGATGCGGCAGAGACCGTGCATAACAGCATGGGTGATATTGTAAATACCATGGGAGATATGCAGGAACCTCTGCGCAAGATGTATAACCGTCTGCGCAATATCAGCACCACTTCCCAGTCTTTAGGGGAACAGTTAAATGATGTAAGAGAAGATATGGCATGGCTGATCCAGAACAATGCCCAGTTCCAGGTACAGACCACTACTATTTTGGAGGCGCTTCCGGGACTGATCGAAGACCTTCAGGACTATGATGCAGAAGCACTGGATCTGTATGACGAAGCTCTGAATGATACAAGAAGTACAGTGGATGATCAGGATGCCGGTACAAAGACAGGCAGCAGCGCAGATGCAGCAAAAGAAGATAAGAGCAGCGAAGCTGTTTCTGATGCCACAGATAATGTTTCTGATACAGGGGAAAATACAGCAGAGGCAAATAGCAGTTCGGATACAGCAGATGTTGCAGGTGGTTCAGATGCCACAGACACAACAGATGATACAGACAGCGCAGATGCAGCAGATACCAGTGATACACAGACACTCAGCCGGGCGCATATTGAAAAACATGATGTGCCTCTGGTAGCAGCTTCATCCAGTGTGGATCTTGTGACCCTTTATCAGATGTTAACAAAGATCGATAAGGACAGCCGTGAATTTACCCAGGTTGCATCTAACCTGATGGACAATGTAGGAGATGCAGCAGAATATGGTGCAGACCTGACAGACAGCATGGACATGATGATCGAAGATCTGACAGCTCTTCATGACTCCCTGGATATGTATTATCCGGATCTGCAGGCCTCTCTGGATGATCTTTCTGAGCTGGTAGACCGCACCACAGATGCCATGAACAAAGGTGTCAGCACTATGACCATTGTGCAGAACACATTAAAGGCAACCAGCGGTGATATGGATGAGGCAGCAAAGAACAGTTTAAGAGGCAGTATGGAACTGCTTGATAAGAGCCTCAGCATCTTAGACAGTACTACAGGTGTGAGAACAGCAGGCCGTACCATGAAAGATGTTATGGATGAGCAGCTGGATAAATTCGACACCGATAACCGCTTCCTGTTCATTGATCCGTCAGAAGATAAGGTTTCCTTTACTTCTGATAAGAACCCGGCCCCTAAGACCTTACAGGTAGTCCTTCGTACAGATGAGATCAGTCTGGATGATGAAAACCATAAGGAAACCGATGCAGAAACAGAGAAGGCAAATGAAGGCCCGTTAAAGAGAATGTGGAATGTTCTGGTACAGATGTGGCAGGCCATCATCTCTATTTTCAAGAACAGATAGTTGAAAAACAGATAGTCACAGCCCCATGTTTCTGGTATGATAGAAATAAGGGTTGGAAAAAATACAGACCCTCGGTATGTGAAATGGCATGCCGGGGGCCTTGTGATGAAATTCTGTCCGTGGGCAGATCACATAGCTGTATAGTGGGAGGAAAACATGGAACCGGCAGGAAAGCAGGAAAAAACGAAATACAAACTGGCAGCATCCATGAAAGAATGCATGAAGCAGATGCCGGTGGATAAGATAACTGTAAAAAATATTGTGGAAGGCTGCGGCGTTGCCAGACAGACCTTTTACCGGAATTTTTTAGATAAATATGACCTGATCAACTGGTATTTTGACAAACTGGTGCTCCAGTCCTTTGAGCAGATCGGCATGGGACATACAGTAGGAGAAAGCCTGACACAGAAATTTGAATTTATCGTCGATGAAAAAGTGTTCTTTACAGAGGCATTCCGCAGTGACGACCGCAACTCCTTAAAAGAACATGATTTTGAACTGATCTTACAGTTTTATCAGGATCTGATCGGACGAAAGACCAGCAGACCCTTGGGAGAAGATCTGCAGTTCCTTTTGGAAATGTACTGCAGGGGCTCTGTGTATATGACAGTAAAATGGGTCCTTACAGGAATGAAAGACTCACCGGCGAAAATGTCAAAGAAGCTGGTGGAAGCTATGCCTCCAAGACTGGCTGCTGTATTTGATGAGCTGAAACTGCTGTAAAAACGGAAAACTTTGTTATATATAACACAAAACGATAATATCGATATACGGACAATATAAGAATGTATACGTGATCATTTATGTGTGATTTTTATAATAAAACTTATATAAAACAAAAAACATTCTCAAAAAGTGACAGACAAGTAAGTTTGTCACTTTTATTTTTGTTAAAGTGTTGTTATAATATTAACGAAACAAAGGAAAACAACATGAAACACAAAACTGCTCCGGATTTTGTATCCAGAGAGTATATTTTCATAAAAAAGGAGAATGTATCATGGCAAACAGAATTGTATTAAATGAAACTTCTTATCATGGCGCAGGCGCTATCGCTGAGATCGCTAACGAAGCAAAAACAAGAGCTTTCAAGAAGGCTTTCGTATGTTCAGATCCAGATCTGATCAAATTTGGCGTAACAAAGAAAGTGACTGATGTACTGGACAATGCAGGTCTTGCTTATGAGATCTACTCCAATATTAAACCAAACCCAACCATCGAGAACGTACAGACCGGTGTAGCTGCATTTAAGAAATCTGGTGCTGATTATCTGATCGCTATCGGCGGTGGTTCTTCTATGGATACAGCAAAGGCAATCGGCATCATCATTGCTAACCCAGAATTTGAAGATGTAAGAAGCCTGGAAGGCGTAGCTCCAACCAAGAAGCCATCTATCCCGATCATCGCAGTTCCAACTACAGCAGGAACCGCAGCAGAAGTTACTATCAACTACGTTATCACTGACGTAGAAAAGAAACGTAAATTCGTTTGTGTAGATACACACGATATCCCTGTAATCGCAGTTGTTGACCCGGATATGATGTCCTCTATGCCAAAGGGACTGACCGCATCTACCGGTATGGACGCTTTAACACATGCAATCGAAGGATACATCACCAAGGGCGCATGGGAAATGACCGATATGTTCCACTTAAAGGCAATCGAGCTGATCTCCAAGAACTTAAGAGGCGCTTGCGAGAATACAAAAGAAGGCCGTGAAGGAATGGCTTTAGGACAGTACATCGCAGGTATGGGCTTCTCCAACGTAGGTTTAGGAATTGTTCATTCCATGGCACATGCTTTAGGTGCTGTTTATGATACTCCTCATGGTGTTGCAAATGCAATCCTGCTTCCAACTGTTATGGAATACAACGCACCATGCACAGGAACCAAGTACAAAGATATCGCTATCGCAATGGGCGTTGAAGGCGTAGAGAACATGAGCCAGGAAGAATACCGCAAGGCAGCTGTAGATGCAGTTAAGAAGCTGTCCGCTGATGTTGGTATCCCAGCTGACTTAAAGGCTATCGTTAAGGCAGAAGATGTAGACTTCCTTGCACAGTCCGCAATGGATGATGCGTGCCGTCCAGGCAATCCAAAGGATCCGACCTTTGAGGATATTAAGAACTTATATCTGTCTCTGATGTAAGGGCAGAAGAGAAAAACAAGCGACTGTCCCGTTTTCGGGGCGGTCATTTGTTTTTCTTCTGCCCTTAACGAATGGCCCGCCTGCGCCAGCAGGCAGCGGAGCGCGTCAGCGCGTGACTGTGAGTGGACCATATGCACCCCACCGCCCTGTTCGGGGCGGTCTTTTTTTGCTTCAAAACTGTTAAAATATATTATCGATATATGGATAATATAGCGTAATTTTACAAACAATTTACCTGAACTTTACATAACCGTCCAACAATCCGTATTGACGACTGAGAAAATATCCCGTATAATGAGCAAGTGTAAACTCAAAGTAAAAATCAAGTAAAGAACAGGAAAAAACGTATATTATCAATATATAGATAATATTTAAAATACCCTGTTCCTTAGGAAAAAGGAGTAAAAAATGGGAGTTGAATTGCTTTTGGGCCTTCTGGGAGGTCTGGCGCTGTTCCTGTATGGAATGCAGATGATGAGCAACAATCTGGAAGCAGCTGCCGGAAACAAGATGAAGCAGATCCTGGAAAAGCTGACCACCAACCGCTTTATGGGAATCCTGGTAGGCGCAGGCATCACAGCACTGATCCAGTCATCTTCAGCTACAACGGTTATGACCGTAGGCTTTGTAAACTCAGGTCTTATGTCACTTAACCAGGCTGTGTGGATCATTATGGGTGCTAATATCGGTACCACCATTACCGGACAGCTGATCGCTTTGGACGTAGGCGCTTTAGCACCGCTGATTGCATTTATCGGTGTTGTACTGGTGGTTTTTGTAAAGAATAAAAAGCTGCAGCACATCGGCGGCATTGTTGCCGGAGTAGGCGTTATCTTCATCGGTATGGGAATGATGAGCGATGCAATGCTTCCTCTTCGTGATGAACCGGAATTTATCCAGCTGATGACCAGCTTTAAAAACCCGCTGTTAGGTGTTATGGCAGGTGCGCTGTTTACTGCAGTGATCCAGTCTTCCGCAGCTTCTATCGGCATCTTACAGGCACTGGCTGTAAGCGGCGTGATAGGCCTTCACAGCGCTGTGTTCGTACTGTTCGGTCAGAATATCGGTACTTGTATCACTGCTGTTCTGGCTTCTGTGGGAACCAACAGAAATGCAAAACGTACTACAGCCATCCATCTGATGTTCAACGTAGTCGGTACAGTTATCTTTGTGGTACTGTGTATGGTAACACCATTCGTAGACTGGATGATTACCACTAACCCGGCAAATCCTGCTGCACAGATCGCAAATGTGCATACCATCTTTAATATTGCCACAACTGTAATATTATTCCCATTTGGGCCGATGTTAGTAAATATTGCAAAGCAGATCCTTCCGGATACCCAGGTAAAGCATGTGATGGATGCAGACCAGTGGTTTGAAGGCCTGATGGCTTCCAAGCATCATCTGGGTGTTTCTACCATTGCCATCAGCCAGATCCATGAAGAGATCCGGGATATGCTGGCTATAGCTGCTTCCAATGTTTCTGACAGCTTTAAGGCCATGGAACAGGGACCGGGTGAAAATGGTATCCAGGAGATCGCAGACAGAGAAGAGGAGATCGATCTTTCCAATGTACGTCTGTCAAAGAAGATTTCCAAGGTTCTTGTTTTAGACCAGACACCTCAGGATATTGAAGCATTAAATAAGATGTACAGTATTTTAGGAAATATCGAGCGAATTGGCGATCATGCAATGAACCTGGCAGAATATGCCCAGACCATTCAGGAAAAGAACCTGAACTTCTCTGATTATGCAAAAAATGAATTTAAAGTCATGGACGAAAGCTGTGCATTAGGTATGGAGCTTCTGAGAAAGGCAGCAGCCGGAGACAGTGACTTTACCCTGGAGAAGATCCAGGCGATCGAGCAGAAGATCGATGATATCACCGACAACTTCCGTCAGAACCAGATCGACCGTATGCGCGAAGGCCACTGTAATGTAGAGTCCTCTATCCTGTATTCTGAAATGCTTACAGACTATGAGCGTATTGGTGACCATATGTTAAACATTGGTGAAGCATATGATGTGATCCAGTGGAACAGTGATAAAGTGGCTGCTCTTGCAGAAGAATAAACGTATCCAATAAAGAAAAATAATAACAAATATCCCAAGCTGTATTTACTGAACAACCGGTAGATGCAGCTTAATTTATACGCAAACTGGACTGGTTAAAAATATGATAATTGGCTATTATAAAAAGTCCACATATACGTTATACTCTAGTCAATCCAAAACGTTTCGGGCCAATCAATAAAATATTTTAAAAATATATCAGATAAGACCAGGAGGTTTGAAAGATGAATACAAATACAGAGAGATACGAATTAAATAAGCAGCTGGCACAGATGCTAAAGGGCGGCGTGATCATGGACGTTACCACACCGGAGCAGGCAAAGATCGCAGAAGAAGCAGGCGCATGTGCGGTTATGGCTTTAGAGCGTATTCCTGCAGATATCCGCGCAGCAGGCGGCGTATCCCGTATGAGTGACCCGAAGATGATCAAGGGCATTCAGGAGGCAGTTTCCATTCCGGTTATGGCAAAATGCCGTATCGGACATTTTGTAGAGGCACAGATTTTAGAAGCCATTGAGATCGACTACATTGATGAAAGTGAAGTATTATCCCCTGCAGATGAAGTATTCCATATTGATAAGAGAAAATTCAAAGTTCCGTTTGTATGCGGCGCAAAGGACTTAGGAGAAGCATTAAGAAGAATTAATGAAGGCGCTTCCATGATCCGTACAAAGGGCGAACCTGGAACCGGTGATGTTGTCCAGGCAGTACGTCATATGCGCATGATGAACCAGGAGATCGCAAAGATCGTATCCATGAGAGAAGATGAACTGTTTGAAGAGGCAAAAGTATTAAGAGTGCCTTATGACCTGGTAGAATATGTACATAAAAACGGCCGTCTTCCAGTTGTAAACTTTGCAGCAGGCGGTGTTGCAACACCTGCAGACGCAGCTCTTATGATGCAGTTAGGAGCAGAAGGCGTATTTGTAGGTTCCGGTATCTTTAAATCAGGAGATCCAAAGAAGCGTGCAGCAGCCATTGTAAAGGCAGTTACCAATTATACAGACCAGAAGATGTTAGCAGAGCTTTCTGAGGACTTAGGAGAAGCCATGGTAGGCATCAATGAGCAGGAGATCAAGCTTTTAATGGCAGAAAGAGGAAAATGAGATGAAGATAGCCGTTTTAGCAGTTCAGGGCGCTTTCATTGAGCATGAGAAAAAGCTTGAAAAGCTGGGAGCCCAGTGTATCGAACTGCGAAAAAAAGAAAACCTGGAAGAGGATTTTGACGGTCTGGTACTTCCCGGCGGTGAGAGTACGGTTCAGGGAAAGCTGTTAAAAGAACTTGGCATGTTTGATGCTTTAAAAGAAAAAATAGAAGCGGGGATGCCGGTACTTGCCACCTGTGCAGGACTGATCCTTCTGGCAAAAGACCTTACCAATGATGACCACCGTTATTTTGCTACACTTCCTGTTTCCGTAAGAAGAAATGCTTATGGAAGACAGCTTGGCAGCTTTCACACAACAGAAGAATTTGAAGGCATTGGAAAAGTGCCTATGACCTTTATCCGGGCGCCTTTTGTGGAAAAAGCAGAGGAAGGCGTAAAAGTGCTTGCAAAAGCAGATGGAAATATTGTAGCTGTACAGTATAAAAATCAGATTGGAATGTCCTTTCATCCGGAACTGGATGAAGATGACCGTATCCACCAGTTGTTTTTGGACACAGTAAAAAAGAATAAATAAGACGATGAAATAAAAATGGGGGTGTGCATATGCCAAAAACAAAATGGAATCTGAATACCATATACATATCGGAAAGACTGCAGGAGAGCCTGCGGCCCATCTCCCGCAGTGCCAGCAGCCAGATGAGCCGTCCTGCCATCAGCAGCAGTACATAAATCAGATTTATTCCAAACTTCATATTGAGGGCGATACCAGAACAAAAAGGAGTCAGCTTGTAGAGCTGTTCTTACCAAATCCCTAACCTTTAGTTAATGGTTATCCCATATGATCCACCGTACAATATCAGTACGGTGGCTTTTTTAATATCTTTATGACACGGCAGAAAGGAGGGTACTCTTGAAACGGAGATATCTAAAGGATGTTACAACGCTGCCCGATTATATTTTGCAGGTCGATTTTGTATCGGGAAGCCGGCTTTTGCTGGACATGAAGCCTTATCTGGATAAGATCCGTTTTCTTTCGCTTGCGGATAAGAACGTGTGGAGTAGTGCTGTGACCAACGGTATCTTTGTCCGCTTCGGAGATGTGGAGCTGAGCCACGATGAAATATTGTCCATGGCAGAACAGGAACACTAACGCAGCTTTGCGAAAAGGGAGGAATGCAGGATGAAAAAATGGAAAAGTAAGTTATTTCCCGTAATCACACTGGCAGTGTGTCTGGGCCTTGCTGCCTGCGGTGGAGGGGCTGAAAGCGAAGGCAGCAGCGATGACCAGGAAGACTACGAAGAGACTGAAAACAGTGCTCCGGAGTCTTTTGAAGGAATGGTGAAGGATCCGGATATCACGGCAGTTTATGACATGTACTGGGGTACCTGGATCGGCGAAGATGACAGCGAACTGATCGTGGGTTTAAACGGCAGTGGGGAAGACCGCTTTGAATGGTACGACGAGGATGACAACCTGATGGCCAGCGGTTATATCCAGCTTGTGCCGGAGTATGAAGCAGACTATTTCTACAATGAACATGATGGTTGGGCTCATCATGTCTGGCGGGATGAGGATGGGGCACTTCATATCGACTCCTTCGGTGTGTTTACCAAGAAACCTCTGGGGAGAGATGTAAGTGAAAGTGACTGTGAGGAATTGGCCGGGGTCTGGTTTTTAGATGGAGAGGCAGATGCGGCCAGTGTGATCGAGATCGAAAAGGATGGCAGTTGGAGCCTTTCAGAGCGCCCGGATGGTGACGGGGATCCGGCTGAAGTGGATTCAGGAATACTCCAGGTAAATGAGCGGGGCGATGATCAGTACTTTGCCGTTTCTGAGCAGTTTGACGATGTGTTTTATCCGATCACCTTAGCGGAACCGGGAGCTATGTACTGGGGATATACAAATGAATACTATGAAAGAAGTGAATGACCAGCAGAAAGAGATGGCCTTAAAAAAGAAAATATATTTGCTTCCTGTTCCGGCCTTGCTCCTGTGTCTGTATCTGGCAGCCTGAAGCAGCTTGGTTGATACAAGATCCTTCGGCTCCGCTTTACCGGACGGCTTGGAGCCGGTCACAGATATGGCTTCCCTTGATGGTACCTGGAGCATTGCCGGAACCACAAAGCTGTATTTTGACAGCAGCGGCGGCTATTATATCTATCGCGGATGTAATGGCCTTGGCGGCCGCGGAGAGTTTTCAGAAGTGGACGGCAGACCCATGATCGAGTTTAACGGGAGAAGACATCCGTATTAGAGAAACGGATGGGAAAGACTGGGGAGAAAACCGTCTGAAAACAGCACTGGCTGAGGGCGAAAGCGCTAAGATCGATCTGGGAAAATATACGATGGCAGAACTGGGCAGAGGTTTTCAGGTTCAGTTTTACGGCGAGGATGAAAAGCCGGTCAATCCGAACTATGATCCTGATACTGCGACGATCTGATCCCGAGTTAACGCATTCCTGTTTTGATGGGAGGAGCGCTGCCCTTTACCAACATGCAAAACCTTCGCACGGAAAATAATGAAGATGGAACATACCGCTATGAGGATTTCACGCAGGATGGCCAGATCCTTGTGGTAAATACGGTAGAGCCGACCCGGTTCGTTCCGGAGGTCCAGGATCTGGAAGATTATCTGACAGCCTGCGCTTTTGCCTTAAGTGATACGGATACCTATGAACTGTTATCTGCAGAAGAAAATGAGGAATATACCGAGAACTTAACATACCCGGTGTATATCGTAACGTATATCGCAGGTGAGAATGAGGATACCCGGAAATGGACGGTATTTGCTATGGATACGGACCGTTATACCTATCTTTACGGGTTCTGTGAGGCGGTGGATACGGAAGAAGATATGGATGAGATTTACCAAAGTATTTTTTCGCAGCTGTATCTGAGTGATGAAAATTAGGGAGGGGTGACACATGAAGAAAAAAATGCCGTATGTTCTGGCGGGAATATTATTGATGATCAGTTTGATGTGTATGGCCTGCGGCAGCACACAGGAGGCAACTGCATTACCGGATGACGCAAATGAAAGCATTCAGGATGAGGAAGATGAGGATCTGCAGAATGATCCGAACGATGGCCTGGGCGGTGATCTGAATGAGGACACAGTAAATGATTTCAGCGGCTTTGAGGGTATCTGGCTGGGAGAAGCGAACAACGATTACGATTACATGGAGTTTGATAGCGAGGGGAACTGGACCCTTTACTTAAGCGGAGAGGTCATGGATGAAGGGTATCTTCGTTATGAGCCGGAGTGGGAAGCTATTTATGCCTACAGCAACCGGGATGACTCCGGCAGCCGGATCGCTATGGAAGAAGGGCAGCTTTACAGCGCAGCCTATGGTTACTTTAACCCGGGCGAGGGTATGGAGTATCTCTGGTATAAAGATGGAGGAGAGTTTACGGAAGATGATGAGCCGGTTGCCTATGTGGAAAACGGATCGGGTGGAAGTGGAAATCAGAACGCACATCCGGATTCCTACTGGAGCTGGGATTCGGATCTTTGCCAGCGGAATGTTTCTGAATTTGAGGGCGTCTGGTATTATGACGGCGATCTCTCGGCAGAGATGTATGTCGTGATTGATGGAAATGGAGACTGGAGTTATTACCAGCGCACTCCGGGTGCTGAGGCTGCAGAAATGGATCATGGCATATTCACTTATTCCACGGATGAAACAAGTACCTATTATGCGGATTCTACCGTATATGATGGCGTATCCTACAAGGTATTCGACTTTGACAGCGATATGCTCATATGGGGAGATGAAGGCGCTTATTACCGGATGGAGTGATGGAAAGGAGGAGCAGAGTATGAAGAAACGACAGATAAAGCGATTTTTCCTTACTGTGCCTGTAGTGCTTGGTCTTAGCCTAGTGGCCTGCGGTGCTTCCGGCAACGTGGCGGGTGATGACTGGCGGACCAGCGGTGTGGTGGCCGGCAGCGGAACGATTACCCACGATGGGCAAAGTGATGTTCTGGTCAGCTTTATTGATGAATATGGAGATAATCTTTCCACCATTACGATCGGGGAGGAAGACCAGGATACTGCTGAGGAAACGGATCCGGCTATGAACCTGGAAGACTATGTGGGTCTCTGGGAATATCAGGGGGAGAACCGCTGGCTGCGCATCCACGATGATTCCACCTGGGAATTTGTAAATGACCAGGATGATGTGATTGAATCGGGTACGCTTTGGGTGGAAGAAAACGGAATTACGCTTCACTTTGATGGAAGCGGTGACACCTTACAGCTTGATTTTACGGTCAGTGGCGATCTGATGGATCTTACCAATGGCGGAAGTCTGTTCCCGGTAGAAGCGATCCAGTCCAGCGTGCCTTATTTTACCAGAAATGGCCTGGAAATGAATGCCGAAGTGGAACTTGGTACATTCCTGTTAGCAAATGGCGCAAGCAGCTATTCCGGGGAAGGCAATGGCTACCGCCGGAGTGACTGCTATTGGGAAGTTACGAAAAAGGCGGATGATATCCATGACGGCATCCGTGATCTGCATTTTGACGCGATCTGCTATATTCCGGAAAGTGCAATTTCAACTGCTGCGAATGGGACGGTCGTTGTGTCCAGCGAACTGTACGATGCCTATACAGGCATGTGGCTGACAGCGGGATCAACGTTTAACAACAGCAGTCGCGGCGACAACTATTATCTTCACACCGTCAGCTGGAGAGGAAACAGCTATCTGATCGAATTCACCTATTCCACAGACTGGAATTTCCAGGTAGGTGACTGGGGTGCGGTCCTGACTAAGAGTTATTCCGTCTATATGCCGGCCGACTACGATGGCCTTGTGTTCGCGGCTCAGGCGGAACCAGATACTTACCAGGAAAGTGCCAGAAAGATGCAGCTGGACAGCATTTTTCCGGAAGCCTGTGTTCTGGATCTTGATACCTTAGAACCGTACAGCAGTCTGTATTTTAGCCTTTGTGATTAAGGGGGGAGTTTTATGAAGAAAAAAAATAGAGCTTCCGTTTCCTCCAAACCGATAAAGATGACAGATGCAGAGCTGTCAAAAAAGCTGGGACATTATCAGGCAATGTCCGTCATCTGGTTCTGGGTGGGAGTGGTTGGCGCAGTGAGCGGTGCCATTTTCTATTTTGTGTTGCAGAATAAGGCACTCAAATCGCTCCTTGTGGCAGTGCTGTTTTTTGGCGGCATTTTCTGCGCATACTTTTTCAGCGGTGGGGCACAGAAAAAACTGAAAGTCCTGATGCAGGAGCAGATGGGAGACTTTTTCCGCGCAGAGTGGGAAAAGGCTTTTGGGCCGGATATCCACACCCAGGAAATGCGCATTGATGAACCGTTCATGAGGGCGCATCATCTGCTGGACGGCAAATGGGAGGAGTGCACCGTGGAGAACTTCCACGAGGGCGATCATGGTGGCATACATTTTTCTGCCGCTAATGTACAGCTGGATCATGTGTACCAGAGAGGATGTTCGCACGATGGCTATGAAACCTGCAGGAAAATGGTCTTTAAGGGCATCGTCCTTCGCTGCAGGACATGGGTTCCGGTTCCCTCGCCCGTTCTTGCTAATGTGCGGACGGAGGATAGTCCATGCGGTGTATTGACGGGCAATAATATCTTTGACTGCAGATTCTGCGTCACGGCAAACAGCAAGCAGGATGCCGCGTGTCGTCTTACCCCGCGGTTCATCGATTTTTTGACGAAGTTTGATCGGGATGTGGAAGGGCAGATCTTGAGTTTTTGCTGGGAGGGAAAGATCTTTTCCCTGGTATTGGAAACGGATTTCGGTATTGCAACTATAGCGAGCAGCGTAGACCTGAGTGACCTGGATGCGGCGCGTCGAAGCTACATCCGATCTTTAAAGGAACTGGGCAGCGTGCTGGACCGCCTGATCGAGGGTCCCGCTTTAACCGACGTGGTGGAAAGGGAAGAATATGGCAGAACAGAAAATGACAGATGAGCAGTTATCACAGGAACCGCATAAGCGCAATGGCGGCAGGGCTGGTGGAACGCTTCTTTCGCTGCTTTGCGGAACCATGCTGTTTTCGCTCTGCTCTCAATCGGTAGCTGCCGCAGCCGGCACACAAACAGGAAGCAGCATAATCGTAAGCACAAGTAATTTGTGTGAACATCAGCCGGAGCATGACGATGAATGCGGCTACTCTGAAGGAACAACAGGAACAGCCTGCAGTCACGAGAACACAGACGATTGCTATACGGAAGTGCTCAAGTGCGTCCATAAACATGATGATGAATGTGGCTATTCCCCCGCTACCAGGGGAACACCATGCGAATTTGCATGGGATGGAAAAGAAAAATAAATCAGCCGGAATATAAATGGTCGGAGGTGTGTATGAAAAGAGTTAAAATCCTGGTGTGTGGGTTTAGCCTTGCGATCGCACTGGTAGCATTGCCGTTCCCGTATATAGACGATATCACATCGGGCCTCGGTTTCAGCATTGCTGCAGTGCTTTTGGCCTGGTTTGGTATTCTGGAGAGGAGAGGAGCAAAAGATGGTTACAAACGTGATGTGCGGTTATATTCAGCCAGTACCATGATGAAAGTGGTGCATGTGGAAGAGTCTGAATATGACAGGTGGGAGGATCAGCCTGATGGAAGTTCAAAGCTGCGCCGCGAAAAGGCATATCTTCCAACTTACGAATATTCGGTGAATGGAAAAACATACCGGTACCTCAGTTTTCAGTCGGTTTCCAGTAAACGAGATGTGGGAAAGCAGGTGGTTGGATATTATAAGCCAGACCGGCCGGATCTCATCACGGAAAACCGCCCAAGAAAGCC
>ERZ791746.549-NODE-549-length-32609-cov-2.589021_pt1 | contig 32609 bp, 30 predicted proteins | sample MGYA00510038_ERZ791746 | MGnify/ENA primary metagenome ERZ791746 (study PRJEB30046, sample SAMN00792018) | human gut metagenome | study: EMG produced TPA metagenomics assembly of the A metagenome-wide association study of gut microbiota in type 2...
TGACGCGTTCAAAGATCTTTTCCTCCTTCAGTACGGACACCGGCATGCCCATAGAGATGAGGGCCCGGCATTTTTCATAAAGATACAGGATGATCTCCATCATTTTAAACTGCTTTTTTAAGGGTACGCAGGTATCGTCCTTGTGGAAGGCGTTCTGCTGCAGAAAGCCCAGCCGGATCACTCTGGCGATCTCTAAGACCAGCTTCTGGTCATCAGGCAGCACATCGGAGCCGATGAGCTTTACGATCTCCATGAGGCTGCTTTCCTGGTTTAAGAGCATCACCAGCCGGTTCCGGTACTCTACGAAGCTTTTGTCCACATTGGTCTCATACCAGCCGGAAAGGTCTGTCAGATATTCGGAATAGCTGGTGAGCCACTGGATGGCCGGGAAATGGCGGGCATAGGCCAGATTTTTGTCCAGGCCCCAGAAACAGCGCACGAACCGCTTGGTGTTCTGGGTCACAGGCTCGGAGAAGTCGCCGCCCTGGGGGGAGACCGCGCCGATGATGGAAACGGAACCCTCGGAACCGTTTAAGTTCTGGACCATGCCGGCCCGCTCATAGAACTGGGACAGGCGGGAGGCCAGATAGGCCGGAAAGCCTTCCTCTGCGGGCATTTCCTCCAGACGGCCAGAAAGCTCCCGCAGAGCCTCGGCCCAACGGGAAGTGGAGTCTGCCATGATGGCTACATGGTAGCCCATATCCCGGTAATACTCTGCCAGGGTAAGGCCCGAATACAGGCTGGCTTCTCTGGCAGCCACAGGCATATTTGAGGTATTGGCGATCAGTGTGGTCCGCTCCATCAAAGGATTTCCGGTCCGGGGATCGTCCAGCTGGGAAAATTCCTCCAGCACCTGGGTCATTTCATTTCCACGTTCACCGCAGCCGATATAGATGATGATGTCCGCGTCGGACCACTTGGCGATCTGGTGCTGCATCATGGTCTTCCCGGTGCCGAAGCCCCCCGGGATGGCGGCGGTGCCTCCCTTGGCCAGGGGGAACAGGGTATCCACGATCCGCTGCCCGGTGATCAGGGGCCTGGAGGCGGGATAGCGGCGGCTTACGGGTCTGGGGACGCGGATCGGCCATTTCTGGGTCATGGAAAGAATGGCCTCTGAGCCATCTTTTTTCTGGATGGTCACCAAAGGCTCCTCGATGGTGTAATCCCCATCTTCGGCCACAGAGAGGACAAATCCCTCCATGTCCGGCGGCACCATGACCTTATGGGTGATGGCCCGGGTCTCCGGCACCTCGGCGATGACGGCGCCGGGATAGAGGCGGTCGCCTTTTTTTACTGTCATATGGGCGTGCCATTTCTTTTTTGTATCCAGGGAATCCGCGTGGATGCCCCGGTCGATGTAGCAGCCGCTTTCCTTCTGGATGGCGTTTAAGGGCCGTTCGATGCCGTCAAAAATACTGGTCAGGATCCCCGGAGCCAGGGTGGCGGACACGGGAGCCCCTGTACCAGCGACCGGCTCTCCGGGCTTTAAGCCGGTGGTCTCTTCGTATACCTCAATGGTGGTCCGTTCAGAGGTAAGTCCGATGACCTCGCCCACCAGCCTGCCCGTTCCCACATAGACCATTTCATTCATCTGGAATCCGGAATCCCCTTTTAAGTAGATGATGGGACCGTTGATCCCGTAAATGTTTCCCTGAGCTGTCATGATCTGGCGCCTCCTAAAATAAACTGGAAGTTTTCTCCGGCTTCCTTTAATTTCGTTTCAAAAGAATTGTCGATAAGGATGTTTTTTGAGGCGATCACAGCCCGGGTGCCGCCGGAGAAGGGATACTGGCTCACACGGATGTCGCAGCCGGTTTCCATGGATAAGAGGTTCTGCTTTTCCTGGTCCGCAGGATCGATATAGATATGGATCTCCTCGCCCTGGGCAAAATCCCGGGCCTTTCTGATCTGCTCCTTTAAGAGCGTTTCATAAGCCGGGGTCTCCATGAAGCGGGCCAGCCGATCCCTAAGCTCGGAAAAGATCCGGCCCTGGAGCTCCTCCTGTTTCTGGCTGTACGTCCGTTTCAGACCGATCTGATTGATGGCCAGCCGTTTATTGGCTTCCCTTTGTATGGTTTCTGTTTCCGTCTGGATCCTTGCTTCTGCCTGTTTTCTGACATTTTCCTCATGATCCCTAAGGACCGATTCCAGATAGGCCGTATAGTCGGCGGTCATTTTTTCTCCGGCCTCCTGGGCGCTGTGGATGCAGAGCTCTTCAAAATGCTGTAATTTATGTTCAATGGTCACAACAGTCACCTCGATTTTCTAAAGTTTCAGCCCGATGGCCTCGTTGACGTATGCGGTGATGAAATCCGGTCTCCGGCCAGTGCCGTGGCGGTCCGGGATCTCGATCAGAAGGGGCATCTTATGGCCGGTCCGGGCAGTCCTGACCAGGTCCGGATATTGCTTCCCCAGAGATTCGGTCAGCAGGAGGATCCCGTTGTCCTTATCAGAGACTGCGTCCTCCAGAGCTTTTTTTACCTGATCCCGGCTGCGGACCAGGATCCCCTCCACGCCGGCCAGCCGCATGCCCGTAAGGGTGTCGGTGTTGTCACTGATGAGATACATTTTCATAGTCTCACCCCGGTTTACAGGCTGCCGATGATCATAAAGGAGATGATCAGCCCGTAAAGGCATACGCCCTCAGCCAGTCCCACGAAGATCAGGGATTTACCAAGGATAGAGGAATCCTCACTGATGGCTCCCAGGGCAGCGGAGGCTGCGGCCGATACGGCAACGCCGCCGCCGATACAGGAAAGACCGGTGGAAAGGGCAGCCGCAATGTAGCCCATGCCAGTGGCGTTGGAGGCAGCGGAGGCCGTTTCAGCGGCAAAGGCGTTTCCTGTGAAGAACAGGCAGGATGCGAAGACCATGGTGCCGAAGAAAAGGAATACATTGGCAGCCAGGGCCCGTTTATAGCGTCCTCTGGATCTCTCGCCTGCGGCGAAGGCCCCGAAGGGAACTGCAATGCTTAAGATCAGAGCAATGGTTAAAAGAACTTTTACTGTAAATGTCATGATAAGATCTCCTTTTTAAAAAGTTTGTTTTTTCAGGAATGGTTTAAATTCTCGTCCAGTACCTCGGTAGAAACGGCTGAACAGCTCATAGTATTCCAGCCTCAGCACCTGGATCCCCACCACAAGGCCCTCCATGCCGCAGACGAACAGGTTGCCCAGGACGATGACCGGGATGCTGATATGCCCGGTCTCCGCTCCGGAGAGCATAAGCACCACCTGCATCATGGCAGCGTGGCTCACGGCAAAGGCACCCACACGGACAAAGGACAGGGTATTAGAAAAGTAGCTTAAAAGCACCTCAAACAGCTCGAAAAAGCCCTCCACGAAGAACATGGCTCCGCCGGAAAGCTCCGGGCCCCGCCTTTCCACCAGGGCGGCCAGGGGCTCCTTTAAAAAGATCAGAAGGAGCGGGACCACGAACATGACTGCCAGAACGGCAGTGGCTGGAAGCGGCCTTCCTGTCATATAAAGGATGATGACGGCAGCCAGGCTCAGGTAAAATATGAATCCCGCCAGGCCGTTGGTGTCGAACCAGGTTTTTTCCGTATCCCGGCATTTGAAGCTTACGGCCATGTTCACGATCATCGTAAGGAGGATCATACCCATGCCCAGGGCAATGGCGGTGACAAATACGGTGTTTAACCGTCCCACAAAGGGGAGAGCGGTCATGGCCTCCGCCGGACGCAGCCAGAGGGCTGGGATCACGTCTTCGAAGCCGAAGACGCTTCCAAAGAGGAAGCCGAAGATGGTGGAGCAGAATCCACAGCAGGAAATGATGGCCGCCAGGTCCAGCTTCTTAAACCGGTAAAGAAGGAAACCGCCGATAAGGAGCAAAAGCCCCTGTCCCACATCTCCGAACATGAAGCCGAAAAAGAGGGAATAGGTAACGGCGATCAGAAGTGTCGGATCAAATTCATTGTAGGCCGGGAGGCCATACATCTTCACAAACATCTCAAAGGGCCGCAGGAGCGCCGGATTCTTCAGCCGGGTAGGAGGTGTGCTGGTTACATGCTCCCGGCTGTCCTCGATGACGAAGAAGGTGGAGGCATCCTCCTCCAGCTCCTTCTGGAGGGCCCTGGCGTCGGTCTCAGTGGTCCAGCCGCATAAAATATAGAAGGGATGCTCCTTTTTGTCAGTGACGGCCGCGCAGCGGCGCACGTTAAAGTTGGCGTTATAGGATCCAAGGACCTCCACAGCCTGCAGGAGGGCGGGTTTCTGATCCTCCAGATACGTTTTTTCCCTGGCGTCCAGCTGGGTGATCTGGGACTTTATGTCCTCCAGCTCCTTTTCCAGCCGGCGGATCTCCTCTGTGGGAGTGCCCGTATACTGGTCCGGGAGGATGATCCTTTCAAACTGCAGGGATGAAAATGCTGCATCGGTCCGCTCCGATACGGGACCGGGGACAAAATAGATCAGTGTCACATAGTGGTCGGTCTCATGGCACTTATAAAGGATCGTATCCTCAGAGGATTCCGCAAAGGCCTCCAGCTGGGGATAGAGCTCCTTTAAGACTCTTCCGAACCGGTATTTGATGTGACGGAATTTCAAAAGCTCCGGAATACTGAAGTCCAGCTCCCGGTAGAGGTTCACCTGTTCATACAAGGCGTGAGTATCCTTCAGCTTTTGCTTCAGTGCTTCTTTTTCTGCGTCTGCTGCCTCCATGGCTTTTTTTGTCTCCTGGACAAAGGCAATGGCCTCCTCGGCCGTCATGGAAGCAGGCGACGGTGTTTGGGCAGCCTTCGTTCCTGCGGAACACAGGGCCGCCAGCTTTTCCGCCGCTTCATATGGCTCCCGGTATGGATTGGTCCCGGGACAGGGAATCAGCTTTGATACGGATTTCAGCTCCGTCAGGGCATTTTCCAGATGGATCTCATACCGGCATAGGACCTGGTTGACCATACGGTCCAGGTCGTCTCTGGGGCCGGAAATGCTGACGAACTTCATTGGTTCGATCATAAAGCCGCTCCTCCTTTCTTTTCCTTCCCTTTTTAGCTTTCGGCCAGACAGGACAGGATCTCATTCCCGTCCAGCTGGTAACGGATGCCCTCAATGGTGGTGATAAGCTTCCGTATTTCTTCTTCCTTGAAATAAAAATAAGTATTTAAGACTGCTGCTGAGTATGGGTTCTTCCGCCCAGAGGTCTGGTAGACAGCGTCCAGCAGTGAGCGGAACAAACGCTTCAGGCGGGGATTTTCCTGGCCGGAGGATGGATCCGGCTGTCCAAAGATCCGGTTCCCGTAGCGGGTGGTCCTTAAGATCCCCAGAAATTCTTCCCTGGAGACAGCCTGGGCCATGGCTCTGATCTGATCCTTCCTTAATTTATAGTATACCGGGATCAGGAAGTCCTCAATGGCGTGGTCGGAAAGCCGGTAATATTCCTTGGCTCTGGAGAGCCACTCCAGATTTAAAAGGTCGATCTTTTCCCCGATGCACTGGGAGACGGCCTCCAGCTCCTTCCGGCCCAGCTGTTTTTTCATATCCTTCCATAAATGGATGAAGTACAGGGAATCCAGGGCGGATTCGTAATCAAAAAGGGCGGTGACGCCCTGGTCCCGGAGCCTGCGGAGCGGTTCATAGTAGAAGGAGCCCCTGAGACCCTCCACAAAGCTGTCCAGGGAGCTGCATTCGGCCAGTCCGGCCAGATCCAGATGGGAGTGCTTCTGGAAAAAATCCTCAAAAATACTCAGATCCAGGTCCGAGGACCGGCTGGAAGCGGCGTCCCGGAGACATTTTTTCAGAATATCGACCTCAAAGTGCATAAAATAAAGATCCAGGAATTTCCGCTGGCTTACGGCGGCGAACCGGTAAAGGCTGGAATAGTCCCGGTAAAGGGAGAGCCATAAAAGCTGCTCGATCCGGCTCCGGTCCAGTTCTCCGTCCCCCGCGGCCTCAAAGGCACAGCTGTAAGAGGGGCGGCTTTTCAGCGTTTCCACCGCCGCGGATACGCTGTCCGAAAAGGCCAGCTGGGAAAAATCTGTGTCTGTAAGAAACCGGCCCTGCATGGCGCGGATCTTGGCCGAAACGGCGCTGTATGTCATAAGATTTCCCATAGACTACACCCCGGTCATTTCCCGGAACAGCCGGTCCACATAGTCTTTGTGGAAGGCGTCATAGTGGCGTTCCAGCTGCTGGATGGACTGGGCCGCTTCTTTTTCCTGGGACTGGATGCGGGCGTTGGCGGCGGCATCCGCCTGTTCCCGGAGCTTCCGGATCCTTTCTTCTGTTTCCTGGTCCAGTTCCCTGTCAAACTGTCTGGTCCGTTCCTCATACTGCGCGGTCAGCTCTTTTTTCTTTTCCGTTCCCTCTGCGGCGGCGGCAACGGACCGCTCTTCGATCTGTGAAAGTCTTTCAATGATGGTGTTCATAATTACTGCCTCCTTGGCGGAGCCCCATCGGAACCTCCGCCACATTGAATAATACAACTTGTCTTTTATTCATGACAAATATATAATATTTATATTGTAATAACATTGATGTTATAAACAGACCAGAATGGTCGTTTTACAGGGAGGAAACAGAATGGAATTGCTCCAGTTCCGATATTTTTTAGAGGCGGCCCGGTATGAAAACCTGACCAGGGCGGCGGATGAGCTTCATATTGCCCAGCCTGCCCTGTCCCAGTCTATTATGCGGCTGGAAAATGAACTGGGAGTGAAGCTTTTTGACCGGAGAAATCATCACGTTTATCTTAATGACCAGGGAAAACTTTTAAGGAAGCGGCTGATCCCTTTAATGGAATCCATCGACAGCCTGAAGGACGAGCTGTGGGAATCAGTTTGTTCCTCAGAAAAGACGATCTCATTGAATTTTTTTGCCGCCTCACAGTTTATCACCAACTGTATCATCGCATATAAGGCGGAGCACCCGGATGTGAAGTTCCAGGTATCCCAGCTGGAGACCATGGGCGGCTGCGATATCCACATTGATTCCAGGGCCTCGGTCTACGGTCCTACGGCCATGGGGGAGATCCAGATGCCGGAGGGGGCAGTCCGCCAGGAGATCCTGGAGGAGGAGATTTATCTGGCTGTGCCCGCCAACTCGCCGCTGGCAGAGCGGGAGTCGGTGGACCTTAGGCAGCTCCGGGAGGAGGGGTATATCCGGCTGGGAAACGGCTGGCAGCTCCGGCAGATCTGCGATAACTTTTTCCATCAGGCCGGTGTCCGGCCCCAGATGATCTTCGAGAGCAACAGCCCGGAGTCGGTTCGGAACCTGATCGCCGCCGGCCTCGGCATCGGCTTCTGGCCCGAGCGGTCCTGGGACGAACAGCCGGGCCCACAGGTGAAGCTGATCCCCATCCGCTATCCCGTCTGCCGCCGGGACGTGGTGGTGACCATGTACAAGCAGGCACAGGAGAAGCCGGCGGTGGGAGAGTTTGTGGATTATCTGTGCGGGTATTTTAAGAGAGGGCTGAAGGACGAAGATAGATGAAAATACTTTTTCCGTCTTAAGACAGGTTTTCGCAAGATGCCTCCGCAGTCTGTCCAGAAACGGCAGAATGGCTTCCCAGAATGGAGAAAATGTATAGAAAAGACAGCCGCAGAATCATATGGCCCAGGTCCTGCGGCTGTCGTTGTTTGGTTATGTTTAGCTGCCCGGCGGTTTTTCGGATCATTCCCCGGCGGTCAGATACTGCTTCGCCACGTAGGCTTCCTGGTCGTTATAGAGGATAACGGCCCAGAAATCGTCGTGGTCCCGGATGTACTCCACAGACGCGCCGGGATCCAGCTTTCCGATCCGGTCGGCATCGGTGGACGGCTCCTTCCGGACGTTTAAGGTATCCGTAGTCTTATAGGAGACGGTCTCTGCGGAGGTCTCCTCAGTGGGAGCCTCGGCGGTGGTGGCTTCTGTGGTGGCTGCGGTGGTGGGGATGGAGGCCACGGTCTCATCGGTGGGATCCTTATCCGGCGTCAGCAGCCGGATCACCAGCACCAGAACGACGATCAGCACCACAGGCACAAGAAGCTTTACCATATCCGCAGGATTCAGTCCCAGCCCACCCCTGGAGGGCTGTTTTTTTCTGCTTCCGGCCTGGCGGCTCTGGGTCTGGGAGCGGCGCGGTCTGGGCGCAGCCTTGTCGGCGTCCGTAAAGGAGTAGATCTCCTGGGACAGGACGTGGTAGGCCTGGTTGGCGTTGTAGGCGCTGTTATCCCCTTCCCTGGCGGCCTTGTTGCCGATGGAAAGGATCTGGAGATAGTGCTCGGCTGTGGATTTGCTGATCCACTGGCCGTCGTAAAGCTCATGGATCATATGATCCAGGGAGCTTTCCACGATCCCCGCCTGATCGCATTTTAATTTTACCATATATTCCAGGGTCTGCCGGGCCTTGATCATGGACTGGTTGTATTTTTTCTGGCCCATGAGGCGTTCCGTTTCCTGGACATTTTTTTGTATTTTTTCCCAGATACCGGGATTATCTACTTTTGCCATAGATATTTCCTCCATATTGTCACTCTATAATCCTATTATAAATGAAAAATGAAAAATTTGCATTAACAATTTGTGAACATTCGTGGAAATATTCCAAAAAACGATAACAGCTTTTGAAGCCTCCATTCCAGAGCACACGCTTCTGTCCATGGCCGCTGTTGCAAATACAGGAACAGGATGGTAAAATAGCAGATACAAAAAACAGATGAAAACAGATCAGGAGGACATAAAAATATGAGATTACGCCATATTAAAGGCGCAGAAGAGCAGATCGCAGAAAGCCCCTATGTGATCCAGGATCCCCAGGGCTTAAAGGGAAAATGGCATGAATTTTTTGGAAACCAGAATCCGATCCGTATCGAGGTGGGTATGGGAAAGGGAAAATTCATCATGGAACTGGCGGAAAAGAATCCGGATGTGAATTACATTGGTATTGAACGGTATTCCAGCGTGCTGTTAAGGGGGCTCCAGAAGCGGTCCCAGCTGGAGCTGTCCAACATTTACTTCATGCGGATCGATGCCCTGGAGCTGGCGGACGTTTTTGATGCCGGAGAGGTGGACCGGATCTATCTGAATTTCTCGGATCCGTGGCCCAAGGACCGTCACGCCAAGAGACGGCTGACCTCTGACCGGTTTCTTCCTATTTATGATCAGATCCTTAAAAAAGACGGGATCATCGAATTTAAAACCGACAACCAGGACCTGTTCCGGTACTCCCTGGAGTCCATTCCGGAAGCCGGATGGACGGTGGATGCCCACACCTTCGATCTTCACAACAGCGAAATGGCGGAGGGGAATGTGATGACCGAGTACGAGACAAAGTTCTGCTCAGAGGGAAAGCCCATCTGCAAGCTGGTGGCGTCCAGAAAAAAATAAGAGTTCTCTTTTTAAAAGGATAGAAGGTGCCGGCCTGCATACAATATTACGAGAAAACAGCCATGGAGCGTTTATGGACATAAAGACCAGGATCCGGAGGAGCCTAGCCAGGGCAACCTGCGATAAGACGGAGCTGGACCGCACAGTGCTGCGGTTTAAAAAGTGTTTTGACGAGGCCAGCGCCGCGCTCTGCGGAAAGGGTAAAAAAACAAAAAAATAAAAATCATAAAGGAGAAATGCATATGGAAAAAATGTTTACAGCCGCTGATTTTGACACAGAGGTACTGGGTTCGGATAAACCTGTTCTTGTGGATTTTTTTGCCACCTGGTGCGGCCCCTGTAAAATGATGGCTCCGGCAGTGGAAAAGCTGGCGGAGGAGTATGAGGGAAGGGCTGTGATCGGAAAGCTGGATGTGGAGGAGAGCATGGATATCGCAGGCCGCTACGGCGTTATGAACGTTCCCACGCTGATCCTTTTTAAGGATGGCAGGGCTGTGGAGCGGAAGGTGGGCCTTCAGAGCGCCTCTGACCTCAGAAAGCTCCTGGATTCGGTTTTATAAGCGCGGGCCGTTCCACTGGCTTTTAAGGCCAGTGGAAGAAGCCTCGGAGGTAGTAATAAGGCAGAAAGAGCCTTCCGGCCTGTCCAAGCCCGGGAAGAAGCCGTTCTGCATCAAAAAATACGGGGCAGAAGACCAGGCTTCCGATGATGAAGAAGGGGATCGCAGCGCCCAGGGCCTCCGGCGTTTTAAGGATGGCTCCCAGGGCCATGGAGAAAACGGAAACGGCAAGGGCGTAAAGGGCCATGGCCGCCGCCTCCGGGAGGATGGCCGCCGCACCGCCGGATGAGATTCCCGGTCCTCCCGAGAGGAGCACCGCAGAAAGTCCGGACAGGGCCGCCAGGGCCACAGGAGCCGCCAGGGAGGCGAAGCGGCAGGAAAGGCGGAGACGGACCGGAAGAGGGGTAAAAAGCCCCCTGCGGCTGTCTTCTGCGGCTGTGACCGCGCTGTAAAGTCCAGTGATAAAAAGGAACACGGCCGTCAGCCCACGGACTGGAAAGAGGCCTGGGGAAGGGGCTGCGGTCCCGGTCTCCCCGGAGCCGTTTCCGGTCTGTCCCGGCGAATACGTGTATACATACTCAAAACGGAAGGTACTGCCGTCCTCCATCCGTTCCTTATAAAGGTCTCCGGCCTGTCCGGAGGCCTTTTTCCGTTCCGGGGATCCCGCAGCCCCCAGGGCGTCAAAGGCGGCGCCCTGCTCCACGTAATCCTCCAGGATATCCTTGTTCTGGATGGCGGCCAGCTCTGAGAATACCACCTCGGTGGAAAGGGAGGCCGTCATGGTGGAGGGAGCGGAAAAAACGGTGATGGAGCGTTTAAAGCGTCCGCTGTTTATTTTCTGTTCCAGGTTTTCGGGGATCAGATATCCGCACTCTGCCTTCCGGGCGGCCACATGGTCCCGTACCTGCTGTTCATTTTCGCATGGATAAAAAGAGAACAGTCCCGTATCCCGGGCCAGGAGATTCTCCTTTAACCGGTTTCCCAGGCTGGCCGGCTCTGGATCCAGACAGCAGACGGCGATCCGTACCGTACCGTCCTTCCCGTTTTCCATCCTGGATGCGGCGAGGGCGGTCAGAGGAAGGGCGGCCAGAAGGAGCAGAAACGGGATCCGCTTCAGATATCGCTTGCAGCATAAGAAAAACCATAGAATGACTTTTTTCATGGGCGTTTTACCTCAAATGCCAGGCTTATGAAAGTTCCCGCCAGGAAAACTGCCGGGAGCGCCGCAAAGATCCAGGGCTCCCAGTGGGCGGTGACAGCCATTTTTACAGTCTCAATGAAAATATAGGGCGGAAGGAACGGGGCCGCCTTCTGGAAGGCAGAGGGAAGGAACACCAGGGGCAGGATCCCGCCGGAAAAAAAGTGCAGCGCTGTGGCTCCCAGGAACAGAAAAAGTACGCCTCCCATCCGGTTCCCCGCCGCCTGGAAGGCGCATACAGCCAGGGATGCCGCAGAAACGCTTAAGAGCAGAAGCGCTGCGGGAAGTGCGGAGGAAAACGGAATGGCGCCTGTAAGGACAGCTGCGGAGGAGGCAGACAGGAGAAGGATCATATAGAGAAGGGCCAGCCCCAGGATCCGGGAGAGGATCATGGAAACGGGACCGACGCCGGCCAGGAGGAGCTGTCTGCGCAGCACAGGATCCAGGGGCTGGAGAAAGCCCGAAACAGGGATGGCTGACAGCATAAGGGCCAGGATGAAAAGGCTGATGGCATAAAAGACCACCGGCTTTACATCCCCCGAGGCGCTCACCGCCGTTTTCCGGAACAGCTCACCGCGGGGGAGGCTGTATTCCAGATACAGGCGGTTCAGATCCCGCTCCAGCTGTGCCCTGGCCTCTGAGCAGTGAAACTGGTCCAGGACCTCGTCCCCGGCGTAGATCCCGGCCTGGGCGGCGCTTAAGGTCTGCGCCCCCGCATCGGCCAGCTCCTTAAAGATCCGGCTTTCCACTCCGGCGTTCTCCGGAAGAAGCACGGAGACCGGTGTGTTGACGCCGCTCATGATGTCCTGGACAAAGCCCTCCGGCACCAGCAGGGCGGCCAGAAGCTCTCCGTTTTCCATCCCTTCCAGACACTCCTCCCGGCTCATGTAGGAAAGATCACAGATACTTTTTACACTTTCCAGAGAGCTGAGCATGGAGGTCACCTGCTTCGCTAAAATGTCGTTTTCAGGAAGAGCTACGCCGACGGTGATCCGCCCCGCCGCCTGACCGCCGTACAGGGCCTTGCCTGCCAGAAGGGCAGCCGCACCCATGAAAAACATCAGTACGGCTGCCCCGGCTGCCATCAGAGGGAGGCATTTCAGCGCCCGTTTTAATTCCAGCTTCAGATAAAACAGACGTATCTTCATATTAATATAAGGGGATTCCCAGCCGGTCGGCCACTTCCATGAACCCGTAAGCGCCTTCCATGATCAGGGAATACCAGTCCTCTTCAGTGGCGGCCAGAACGTCCATGGGAGTTCCCTCCAGGGGAGCGATCTCGCCGGAAAGAGGTTTAAAATAGTAATTGCCGCTGAAGATCAGGGAAGAGTCAGCGGTGGAGATCTCCAGGGAGTCGATATCCGCCTGGATGCTCGTTCCCTTTTCCAGCTGGCTTACGATGCCGGAGGCGGAGATCTTAAAGAGCTGGGATCCGTTTTCCACGGCTTCCAGGGAAATATGGTAATCGCCGCTTTCTGTTATGTAGCTGCCGGAATACAGGATGGAAACAGACGGAGCGCTGTCTCCGGAGCCGGACACAAGATCCAGGGAAGCGTCACAGGTGAGCTTTTTATCGTCATAAACACCCTGCTTTACCAGGTATAGAGCCATGGCGTCGTCGCCGCTTCCGATGGTGAGCTGGCCGGTGAGGTTCTGGAGCGGGTATGCGCCGCCTTCAAACACAGCTTCAAAGGCCACCTCAGTGGGAACGGTCTGGCTGTCGCCGTCGCTGCCTGTGATCCCGCCGTTTATTACAGTGGAGCCCAGGACTGAGGTGAGCACGCCGTCCTTATCCAGGTATACGGTCATCTGGATGTCCGTCAGGGACGCGTCCAGGGCCTGGATCATCTGGTCTGCGGCTGCCTTTGCTTCCTCGTAGGCGTCTGCCTGAAGCTCTTCGGCTGTGGCGGGAACAGAGCCGCCCATGAGACCGTTCAGCTTTACGGTCAGCTCCAGCTGGCGCAGGTACTGGTTTTTCAAGGCGTCATCCTGGAGGAAAAAGTCCGAGGAGGTCCGCAAGAAGTCGATCAGCGCCGCCTTGCTGACCAGCACAGAGTAGCCGCGGCATTCCTTTTCCTGTCCATTGACAGTAACGGTGCTTTTATCAGTCTTTTCCACGGTCAGCGCCGCCTTGAAATTTTCCTGGGCCTTGCAGCCCTCTCTGTAACGGTCCATAAGGGCGGGAAGATCCAGCGTGTTTCCTCCCGCAGCGGCATTTTCTTCGGCCAGGGCAGTGACCTCCGTCAGATAAGCGGCTGCCGCGTCGGCAGAGATGCCGTTTTCATCCAGAAGGCGGCTCATGGCAGGGGAATTTTTGATCCGGTCTGCCAGGCCGTCTCCCAGATCCATGGTGAGGACCTTTTCCGACAGCTCCGGGATGGCGGCCATCAGCGTGTGGTCTCCATAATAAAGATCCAGGTTTACCACATCCATGCCATTGTAAACGACTCCCACGTTGGCATCGCTCTTCTTATTTGAAACATCATTCCGGCTGGAAATGCGGAGACCGCCGCCGGTAAGGGCGTTCAGCTCTTCCATGGAGCTGCTGTCCAGGCTTAAGGTCAGACCTGCTTCTGCATCAGAGGAGACAGAAGCGCTGGAAAACTGGCTGAGTCCGAAAATATCCTCAGCTGGAGATACCTGTTCGTGGGAAAAGGCTGTTTGAAAAGCATCTACCACGGCTTCCTTGGGATCTTTGGCGTTCATCTGAGTGAAGGCAAAGGCCGCTGCCGCTCCTGCGGCTGCCACCACGCCTGCGGCGATCAGAATCTTCATCCCTTTCTTTCCGGGCTTTGGTTCCTCCGGTACAGAGGGGAGAGAACCGGAGGACGGGGCTGTTTCAGAGGCAGGGCTGTCTCCGCCGGAGACGGATCCGGTCTCCTGGGGATCCGTCTGGGCAAACTCCAGGGTCAGATCTGCATGGCATACGGGACAAATGGTACTTCCTTCGGGAATTTCTGCTCCACATTTAAAACAAATCATATAGTTCCTCCATTTCTGTTTATTGAAACTGTCGGATCAGCTCTTCGGCTGAGAGACTGTTTCTGGTCTTAGTCAGAACTCCGTCCTTTAAGACGTACATACTGGTACACAGGGCCAGCTCCTCCATTTCATGGGAGGTAAGGATCACAGTCCCTCCGTCTGCCGTGTAGGCTTTCAGATAGGCCTGTATATCCCGTTTACATTCCAGGTCCAGGGCGGCTCCTGGTTCGTCCATAATGAGGACAGGAGCGCGGCCTGAAAGGGCGCAGGCGATGCTGAGGCGCTTTTTCATGCCTCCGGACAGGGTATCCACCCGCTTCTTCAGCATGGGGCCGATCCCCAGGACAGAGCTGCAGCCCTCTGTCAGATCCCTCTCCATCTCCTTCCGGCTTCCGCGGTGCCATAAAAGCAGGTTGTCTTTTACCGACAGCTCTCCGATCAGCGGGTTCTCCTGGGGAACATAGGCCGTAAGGTCAGCGGCAGCCCCGGACCTTCCCCGGATCTCGGTCCCATTGATGCGGATGCTCCCGCTGTCTGCACGCAGGGCTCCCGCCAGGATCGACAGAAGCGTGGTCTTTCCGCAGCCATTGGTTCCGACGATTCCCACGCACTGGCCGGGCCCGGCTGAAAAGCTGACGCCGTTTAGGATCCTGTGTTTTCCATAGGACTTACAGATTCCGGAAACCTCCAACATAAGCCGTCCTCCTTCCTGTTTTATGGCCCTTATTTTACCATATGAGAGGGGGGTGATGGAAGCGTTTTGGGAAAACGTAAAAAAGTTTAAAAAAAAAGTAAAAAAGGTGTTGACTTTTTCGGAACCTTGTCATATAATAATGGACGTGTCAAGGAGATAACACAGAGACACAGAAAAACAAAATACCAAGCGCCTTTAGCTCAGTTGGTAGAGCAGTAGACTCTTAATCTATTTGTCCGGGGTTCGAGCCCCCGAAGGCGCACTGAAAGGTTCCGATTTTGCAGACTTAGGGATGTGGGGTTGGGACTTTTTTTATTGCTTAATCGCATCTGGAAGTCTTGTGTTGAAGCTGCAAACAGCCGATAAGAAAAAATTCTGAATTGCAAGAATCGGTCTGTCTAAGTGAGGCTCGCTATGCTATACTGGAATTATGGATTACACGCTGCATCAGAGGGGGTAAAAAAGGCTTTTGCCCCAATATTTCATTTATAAGGAGTGTAGGAGATATGAGAGAGCGGATCGAAGATTTTTTGGACCGGACGGAGCGGGTACAGCTACTGGCTGCGCCTACGCCGCTTCACGCACTTTCTGGTTTTTCGGAATATAAAGATGTACAGGCTTATATAAAAAGAGACGATATGACCGGGCTTGGACCGGGAGGGAATAAGGTCCGGAGCCTGGAATATATCCTTGGGGAGGCGGTTTCCATAGGATGCAAAAAAATCCTGGCGGCGGGGCCTGTGCAATCGAATCTCTGTACGCTGACGGCGGCGGCCTGTGCCAGGCTGGGGCTGGAGTGTGAGCTGGTGCATAATGGAGAGGAGCCGGAGAAAAAAGAGGGAAATCTTCTGCTTAACGGGCTTCTTGGAACGGTTTCCCATTTTTTAGGGAGCTGTGATTCCAGTGAAAGGAATGCATATACAGAGGAATTGGCAGCTTCCTATGAAAAGGCTGGGATTCCTTCGTATGTGGTGCGAAACGGGGCGACGACTGGACGTGGAGCACTGGGCTATACTGCCGCTGTACGTGAAATGAAGCGGCAATGTGAGGAAATGCAGATCCATAACATGACGATCTTTGCTCCTGGAGGAAACGGAGGCGTAGCCGCCGGTCTGATCTATGGGAATGAAATGCTCGGCAGGCCGTTCCGCATCGTGATTATAAGTGTGGAGGATGACCGGGATACCCTGATCCGGCACATTGAGAAAACCATACATGAGACAGAGAAAATTACAGGGATTACAATGGAGGCAGCTGTGGAGGAGACCGCTGAGATATCTGATCTGTACAGAGGAGCCGGATGGGGCATGGATACCAGGGAAAGCAAGGAGGAGATCCTGCGCTTTTCAAGGCAGGAGGGCATTTTTATTGAAAATATTTATAACAGTAAGGTTGTTGTTGGAATGAAGGACTGGATCAGAAAAGGGAAGGCAAAGGGAGCCGTGTGCTATCTTCATACCGGGGGCTTTGGCTCCTTGTTTGCACAGTATTAGAAATATTCAGATATCAGAGCAAAGCCCCCGGCGGAGAGGTCCTACGGCTCCATCTTCCCAATGGAGAAGCCGCGGCCTCTGGCCTCGTTGACACGGGCAATGGTCATAAAGGCCTTGGGATCGATCTCCGTGACCAGATCGCTGAGCTCGTTTAACTCCCTGGAGGTGAGGATGGTCATGACCTCGCAGGATTCCTCTCCCGTATAGCCTCCGGCGATGTGGTACAGGGTGACGCCGCGGTTGATCTGGGTCTTGATGGCATCGGTGATCTTCTGGTAGTCCTTGCTGATGATCCGTACCTGCATCCGGCTCTTTCCCATGGTGGAGGCCTTATCGGCGATCATGGAATACAGGATGATGAGGATGATGCTGTACAGGGCCTTTTCCAGCTGGGAATAAGGGATCTGGAAAAGGAGGATCACGATATCAAAGCCGTACATGGACACAGACAGGGGGATCCCCAGCTTCTTTTTAAGAAGGAGCACAGGAACGTCGTTTCCTCCGGTGGAGGAACCGGCACGGATCACCAGGCCGATGCCTGCTCCGATCAGAAGGCCGCCTAAGACTGTGGCCAGCATGGGATCCGCAGTGAGCGGCTCAGTGACCACAAGCTGGATCTGGCTTAAAAGGAACGGGAACAGAAAGCTGCTGATCAGCGTCGTGACCGCAAAATGTTTTCCCAGGGTGAGTGCGCCCACCACGAACATAATGGCGTTGTAGCCGCCCAGGAACACGGCCACAGGAATGTGGAAATAGTGGGCGGCCAGAAGTCCCAGACCGGTGGCCCCGCCGCTCATCAGCTCCTCCGGGATCACGAAGGCGCCTACACCGATGGACATGAGGACGTTTCCGGCCAGCACCAGAAGCAGTTCCATGACCCGTTTCTTCATTTTTTCATTTGTCATATTCTTTCTCCCTTCAAATTGGCAAAGCAAAAAAGAAAGCGGGCTCTTCAAAGCCCGCTGCGTCTGTTGATTCCGTTTTCCTTTGCATTACCATAGCTCTACCCCATTTGTTTTCTAAAGCTGTCCTTTTATTATATCATCATTTGTGTGGGCTGCATAGGGGGAAATAGAGAAAATCTATAAGTGAATGTCAACTTGATAGATTTTTCAAAGTTGACAAACAGGTATGGCGTTGATATAGTGTCTGTGGTTCAATAACCAGAAAATATATACAAAACGTACAATTTTGGGGAGGAAGACATGAAGAAAAAGGTAGCAGTTCTGCTTGCCATGGCCATGGCAGCGGGCGTTCTGTCCGGCTGCGGCGGCAGCGGAGGAAAAGAAACAACAGCGGCAGCCACAGAAGCGGCTGATGCAAAGGAGACAACAGCGGCAGAGAAAGAGACCGCGAAAGAAACAGAAAAGGCAGACGAGGGAGAAAAGAAGCAGGCTTTAAGCGTATCCCTGGATGCAGAGCCGGATTCTCTGGATCTGGCAAAGGTTTCGGATATGTATTCTACCACCGTGGTATCCCAGATGATCGAGGGCCTTACAGCCATCCGTGTGGATGAAAACGGCGCTGAGACCGTAGAACCTGGAATGGCGGAGTCCTGGGAGTCCAGCGAGGACCAGATGACCTGGACCTTCCACTTAAGAGATGCCAAATGGGAAGACGGCGTGGATGTAAAGGCCGGGGATTTTGAGTACGCCATCAAGCGTATCCTGAATCCGGAGACCGCATCCCCGATCTCCGGCAATATCCTGTTCATCAAGAACGCAGAAGAGGCCGTTGCCGGCTCTGTTGGCATTGATGAGGTGGGCGTAAAGGCTTTGGATGACAAGACTCTGGAGATCCAGCTGGCATATCCGGCTCCTTACTTCTTAAGCAGTTGTGCAGGAAGCTCTATGCTGCCCATGAGACAGGACATCGTAGAGGCCAACGGCGACTCCTATGGAACCGAGGCAGATAAGATCGTTGGAAACGGACCGTTCTCCTTAAAGGAGTGGGTGCATAATTCCAAGATCAGCTATGTGAAGAACCCCTCTTACTGGAATGCAGATGCTGTGAAGCTGGAAGAGCTGACCATGAAGATCATCAACGAGGAGACCGCAAGGATCGGTGAGTTCGAGAACGGCGGCATTGACGTGGTTCCGGTTTCCACTGCCGAGTGGGTGGAGAAGCTGGATCAGAATAAGGATTATGTAAAGAAGGTGGTAAGCCTTCCGAGAACGGAGTACCTGTTCTTCAACCAGGAAGTGGAGCTGTTCTCCAACGAGAAGGTAAGGCAGGCATTCTCCATCGCTTTAAACAGAGAGGAGATCGCTTCTGAGGTCTACCAGGGAATGCAGGAGCCGGCATACGGCTGGATCCCCAACTCCATGCAGGTGGACGGCGTGAACTTCAGAGAGATGGCCGGCGAGCCCATCCAGGAGCTGATCGAAGAAAATCCAGATCCAAAGGCGCTTCTCATCGAAGGCTTAAAGGAGCTGGGCATGAGCGAGGATCCGTCCCAGGTGACCGTTCAGTTAATGAGCAGAAACACCTCCCAGGATATTGCAGAATACTTCCAGTATACCTTTAACACGGTTCTGGGCGTAAATGTAGAGATCGATCCCGTTGAGTGGCCGGTATTCCAGGAGAGAAACAGAGGACTGGATTATGAGATGGGCTTCAAGTCCTATGGCGCAGACTTTGACGATCCGTATTCCATGATGCAGCTTTGGATGACCGGCGTTAAGACAGTACCCACAGGCTGGTCCAACGAAGAATATGACAGACTGATGACAGAGGCAAGCCAGTCCCTGGATAAAGAGCTGAGAGCAAAGGATTACAAAGAGGCGGAAGCACTTGTTTTAAGAACAGCGACCATCTGCCCGTACGCATACTCCACAGATATCTCTTACTCCAAGAATTATGTAAAGAATATCATGGAGCCGGTATTCTCCTCCACTCTTTATAAGTACAGCTATATCGAGTAAGAAAAAACAGGCTGCCGCAAAAGGTCCGGAAAGGATCCTGCGGCGGCCTTTTTTTACGCAGGCGGGGAGCGCTCCATGTCTGCAGGAAAGAGGTAAAAAATGGGAAAATATATTTTAAAGCGGATCCTGTATGCAGTGATCGCGCTGTTTGTGGTCTCCACCATTGCCTTTTTTGCGGTCCGCATGATCCCGGGAAACCCCATTGAGGCAATGACGGAGAAGCTGCCCGATGAGATCCGGCAGCAGGTGTTCGAGCAGTACGGTTTTGACAAGCCCATCATGGAACAGTATAAGCTGTTTTTTAAGGAGCTGTTCACAGAAGGAGATCTGGGAGAATCCCTGAAGTACAGAGGAAGGAAGGTTACGGATACCATCGCTTCCTATGCGCCGGTATCGGGGCTTCTGGGAGCCGAGGCCATTGCCATCGGCGTGATCTCCGGTATCATCCTTGGGATCGTTGCGGCCTTAAACCGGGGGAAATGGCTGGACTATCTGGTCATGTTCATCGCAGTGGTCGGGATCGCGGTGCCAAACTTTGTGCTGGCGTCCTGCTTCCAGTATTTCCTGACCATCCGCTTTCATCTGTTCCCCACCACTGGATGGGAGGGATTTTCTTATACGGTTCTTCCGGCCCTGGCTCTGTCCTTTAACTCTACGGCCAAATACGCCAGATATATGCGGGCCAACTGTCTGGACGTGCTGAACCAGGATTATATCATTACTGCAAAATCCAAGGGGATGTCGAAATTCCGCCTGATCCGGAAGCATGTGCTGAAAAACTCCATCCTTCCCATCATCACGCTCCTTGGGCCGCAGATCGCCCTAATGTTCGGCGGAGCCTTTGTGATCGAACGGATCTTTGCCATTCCGGGCCTGGGCTCCTATTTCGTTTCTTCCGTTACGGACCGGGACTACACCATGGTCATGGGACAGACGATCTTTATCGCAGCCCTTTATATCCTGTCCGTTCTGATCGTTGATATCCTGTATGGATTCATTGATCCGCGGATCCGTATATCCCAGAGAGGAGGAAGAGATGGAAATTAAGACGATTGAAGAACTGGCATGCATACCAGTTGAAAATGATGATTTTGCGGCAGCGTCCGACCAGGACGAGGGGGACGTGATCCTGCGTCCGTCCTTAAACTACTGGCAGGACGCCTGGAGAAGGCTTAGAAAGAACCCGGTGGCCATCCTTGCCATCGTTATGCTGGCGGCGCTGGCGGTGATGTGCGTGGTGGGGCCTGGAATGACGGGCTACGACTACGACGCTGTCAGCCTTTCGGAAAAAAATGCGCTCCCCTCGTCGGACCACTGGTTTGGGACCGATAAGATGGGAAGGGATCTGTTTACCCGTGTATGGATCGGCGGACGGATCTCCATGATCCTGGGAATCGCAGGAGCTGCCATCGACATGCTCATCGGTGTGGTGTACGGCGGCGTAGCGGCGTATTTTGGAGGAAAGACCGACGCCATCATGATGCGGATCGTGGAGATCCTGGCCAGTATCCCCTATCTTCTCCTGGTGGTGCTGGTGTCCCTGATCGTAGGAAAGGGAGTCGGAAGCCTGCTGATCGCCATGTGTCTTACTGGCTGGTGCCATATGGCAAGGCTGGTCCGGGGACAGGTGCTCCAGCTGAAGGACCAGGAATATCTTCTGGCCGCGAAGGCTTTGGGAACACCCTGGTATAAGGTGATCTTCCGCCATCTGATCCCCAATACCCTGGGAGTGGTCATCGTGGCTGTGACCTTCGATGTGCCTTCCTTTATTTTCGGCGAGGCGTTCTTATCATATATCGGTCTGGGCGTACAGGCTCCCATGACCAGCTGGGGCTCCCTGGCCTCCAATGCCCAGCAGACCATGGCTTTTTACCCGTACCAGCTGTTTTTCCCGGCATTTTTTATCGCGCTGACCATGCTGAGCTTCCAGCTTCTGGGAGACGGCCTGCGGGATGCGTTGGATCCGAAGCTGAGACAGTGATGATATAAGGGAAAAAGGTGAACAAAATGAATGAACAGAAAACGAATTTTGATACAGAGACATCCAGGGACGATTCAGATGTGATCCTGGATGTACGGAATCTGGACGTATACTTAAATACATATTCCGGCCGGATTCATGCCGTAAGGGATGTGAGCTTTACGCTGAAAAAGGGAGAGACCCTGGTGGTGGTCGGGGAATCCGGCTGCGGAAAATCCATGACGGCCCGGGCCATCATGCAGCTTCTGCCGGAAAAGATCTCGGAGGTGGGAGAACGGTCCCAGATCCTGTTTAATGGCACGGATATTTTGAAAATGCCGGAAAAGAAGAAAGAAACCGAATTAAGGGGAAAATATATCTCCATGATCTTCCAGGATCCCACCACATTTTTAAATCCCACCATGACCGTGGGAGAGCAGATCGCAGAGAGCCTTCTGCTCCACAGTAAGATGAAAAAGAAGGAAGCCATGGAACAGGCCCTTTCCCTTCTTAAGATGGTAAAGATCACCAATCCCGAGAAGAGGATCCGCCAGTATCCCCATGAGCTGTCCGGCGGAATGCGCCAGAGGGTCATGATCGCCATGGCCGTTTCCTGATCGCCGACGAGCCCACCACGGCTCTGGACGTGACTACCCAGGCAGATATCATGGAGCTGATCCGGGAGCTGCAGGAAAAGATGGGAACATCGGTGATCCTGGTGACCCATGACCTGGGCATCGCCGCAGAGGTAGGAGACCGGATCCAGGTCATGTATGCGGGGGAGATCATTGAGACGGGTACCAAGAGTGAGATCTTTAAAAAGGCGGTCCATCCATATACCTGGGCGCTGATGAAATCGGTTCCATCGGCCCAGAGCCAGACCGAGGAAAAGCTGTATTCCTTAAAGGGAACGCCGCCGGATCTGATCGCGCCGCCCAAGGCATGTGCCTTTGCCCCCAGATGTGAGTACTGTATGGGGATCTGCCGCCGGCTGCACCCGGTCATGGCAGCTGAATCCGAAAGCCACAGCGCCGGCTGCTGGCTGATGCATCCGGACGCTCCGAAGCCGGAACAGCTGGGGAAGGGAGGAACCATATAATGGAAGAAAAGCAGGTACTGGTAAGGATCGAGGATCTGTGTAAATATTTCAGACTCAGCTCCAAGGAAGAGCTGAAGGCCGTGGATCATGTGTCCTTTGATATTTTCCGCAATGAGACCGTGGGCATCGTGGGAGAATCGGGATGCGGAAAAACGACTCTGGGCCGGACTGTGCTGGGGCTGTATCCGGCCACGTCGGGCCGGGTCCTGTTTGACGGGATGGACGTCCACAGCGCCGGGAAACGGGAAATGCGCGAATTTAAAAAGCGCGCCCAGATCATGCTCCAGGATCCCTATGCATCCTTAAACCCCAGAATGACCGTGCGGGATATCATTGCCGAGGGGCTGGAGACACGGGGGAATTTTTCTAAAGCAGAAAAGGATGAAAGAGTCTGCGAGCTTCTTTCCCTGGTTGGCTTAAGACCGGAGTACCGTTCCCGGTATCCCCATGAATTTTCCGGCGGCCAGCGTCAGAGGATCGGAATTGCCAGGACTCTGGCTGTGGAGCCGGAGTTTATCGTCTGTGACGAGCCGATCTCTGCCCTGGACGTGTCCATCCAGGCCCAGATCGTCAACCTGTTTGGCGAGCTGAAGGAAAAGCTGGGTCTGACCTATCTTTTTATCGCCCATGACCTGTCCATGGTCCGCCATATTTCTGACCGGGTGGGCGTCATGTATCTGGGAATGATGGCGGAAATGGCAGACAGCCGGGAGTTGTATGAGAATCCGCGCCATCCCTATACAAAGGCCCTGCTTTCTGCGATCCCCAGTACGGATCCAGATCAGCCCATGAGCGGCAGACGGATCCGGATGGAGGGAGAAGTGGGAAGCCCTGTGAATCCTCCGGCCGGATGCCGGTTTGCCAGCCGCTGTCCGTGGGCCACTGACCGGTGCCGGAAGGAAATGCCCCTGCTGCGCCAGGTCGCCCCAGGACATTTCTGCGCCTGCCATCTGGAAGAGCGCCAGGGAACGTGATATAATCAAAGAAAAAAGGAGTATGCCATGAACATTTCAGAAGTCATTAAAAACAGGACGTCCTTAAGGGTATATGATGACCGGATGGTCGAGGATCAGGATCTGGAGAAGATCCTGGAGGCGGCGTCCCTGGCTCCCACTGCCGGGAATCAGCAGTTATATTCTGTCATCGTGATCAAAAGCCAGGAGACCAAGGATAAATTATCCGAAAGCTGTGATCACCAGCCATTTATCGCCAAGGCGCCGGTCCTTCTCCTGTTTGTTTCCGATCAGAAAAAATGGTTTGATTATTACCAGCTGGAGGGCTGCAAGGAGTTTTCTGAGCGGGAGCCCGGGCTTTTCTGGGAAGCTCCCAATGAATCGGATCTGATGCTCTCCATTGAGGATACCATGATCGCGGCACAGAATGCGGTGCTCATGGCTGAGTCTCTGGGGATCGGATCCTGCTATATCGGGGATATTCTGGAAAATTACGAGTTCCATAAGGAGCTGTTTGCTCTGCCGGATTATGTGGTGCCCATCTCCCTGGTATGCCTGGGATATTATAAGGAAGGCCATAAGCGGGTCCACAGAAAACGGTTCGACCAGAAATATGTGGTATTTGAGGAAAAATATAGAGAGCTTTCCGATGAAGAGCTGAAGGAAATGTTTGCAGAAAGGGCTGTCGGGTTCGTAAAGACTCCGACCAGCTCTGCGGAAAACTTCGCCCAGGCCTTTTACCGGAGAAAAACAGGGGCGGCCTTCTCCAAGGAGATGAAGCGGTCGGTACGCGCCATGCTGGCCGATTATACAAAGGAGTCCTGCTAGGGAAAAATAGAGGGATTCCGGCGTCTTTCCTTGATTTCCCGTCCGGGGATGTGGTATCATGTCTGTGCATAGCTAACCCGCTTCAGACGGAAGCGTATGTAAACGGACGAAAAAGAAAGGATCTCCTGACAGTGGATAAGTACGGAATCTTAAACGAGGTACTGGTGCGCCTGTTCCGCGACATTATGGACATAGAGGAAAAGGCCATCATTACGCCGGAATTCAAGGATATCACCAATAACGACATGCATGTGATCGAGGCCATCGGCACCGGTGCGCCTAAAAATATGTCCTCTATCGCCAGAGAGCTGTCGGTGACCGTGGGTACTCTGACCATCGCCATGAACAGCCTGGTGAAAAAGGGATATGTGGTCCGGGAACGGGGCCAGGAGGACCGGAGGGTGGTCTATATTTCCTTGTCTGACCGGGGACGGAAGGCCTTTGAGCACCATGCCAGGTTCCACCGGGAGATGATCGACGGGGTGACTGGGGATCTGAGCGAGGAGGAGATGCAGGTCCTGGTGAAGGCCCTTTCCCGTCTGGATGGCTGGTTCAGGGAAAAAGAGAGGCAAAATCAGTAAGTATATTGAAATATAGCGATTGAAAAAAGCCCCTGGATATCGTATAGTAGAATCCAAGTAGCTTTCCAGCGGGCCGGAACAGATCCGGTCCCGATGGAGTGAGAGAGGGAAAGCTGCAAAGAAATAGTAAGGGGGATTTTAATTATGAAAGGAAATGTAATCGTCGGACAATCCGGCGGACCGACTTCTGCCATCAACTCCAGTCTTGCGGGAGTATACAGAACGGCCATTGACCGGGGAGCGAAAAAGGTATATGGAATGCGTCACGGGATCCAGGGCCTTCTGGAGGAAAAGTATATTGACCTGTCCGAGCATATCCGCAATGAGCTGGATGAGGAGCTTTTAAAGAGAACGCCGGCGGCGTACCTGGGTTCCTGCCGGTATAAATTACCGGAAATCCATGAAAATCCGGAAATTTTTGAAAAGATCTTTGGGATCCTGGACAAGCTGGAGATCGAGTGCTTTATTTACATCGGCGGCAACGACTCCATGGACACCATCAAAAAGCTTTCCGATTACGCCATTGTAAAGGGCTATACCACAAAGTTCATCGGCGTTCCCAAGACCATTGACAACGATCTGGCTCTGACCGATCACACACCGGGCTACGGAAGTGCTGCCAAGTACATCGGAACCTCCACAAAGGAGATCATCCGCGACAGCAATGCCCTGGAATATGGAAAGGGACTTGTAACTGTCATTGAGATCATGGGACGGAATGCCGGATGGCTCACAGGTGCAGCCGCTCTTTCCAAGGGAGAGGATTGTGAAGGGCCGGATCTCATTTATCTGCCGGAGCTTGCCTTTGATGTGGAGAAGTTTGTGGAGAAGGTAAGGGGTCTTCTGGAGAAAAAACAGTCCGTTGTGGTTGCTGTTTCTGAGGGGATCCGCCTGGCAGACGGCCGCTATGTGTGCGAGCTGACCGACGGCGTGGATTATGTGGACGCCTTTGGCCACAAGCAGTTAAGCGGTACTGCCAACTACCTGGCCTGCCGGATCGCCAACGAGCTGGGGTGCAAGGCAAGGGGCATCGAGCTTTCCACACTTCAGCGAGCCGCTTCCCATCTGGTTTCCAGGATCGATATCATCGAGGCCTACCAGGTAGGCGGTGCGGCCGTAAAGGCAGCCGACGAAGGAGATACCGGAGAAATGGTGATCCTGGAGAGGATTTCCGACGATCCGTATCAGTGTACCACCAGCCTGAGGAATGTCCACAAGGTTTCCAACGTGGAAAAGGTAGTACCCAGAAAATGGATCAACGAGGATGGGGATTACGTGACGGAAGAATTTTTGAACTATGTAAAACCGCTGATCCAGGGAGATGTTCCGCCGATCATGGTGGACGGTATCCCGAGACATCTGTATCACAACGATAAGTGGTAAAGAAAAAAGAACAGCCACACCTTAACAGGTGCAGCTGTTCTTTTTTATGTAGATGAGACAGGATCGTCTTATTTCTTATGGTCTTCAGTCATGAACTTTCTGTAATTGGGATCGATGTTGTACTTCTTCATGTAGTACTTATGAAGAACGATCTGTAAGAAGTACAGGGCAACGATACCGATCGGGATCAGCACGAACGGTGAAACCCTTGTGAAGCCGAAGATCACGTACAGGACTGCGATCACAGAGATCACGGTTACAGCGTACGGAACCTGGGTTCCTACGTGTTCGATATGGTCAGCACCGGAGAAGATGGAGGCCATAACGGTGGTATCGGATACAGGTGAGCAGTGATCGCCGAAGATAGCGCCGGAAACAACTGCACCAGTCATACCGGTGGAGAATGTGATGTCGCCGGTGATGGCGTATCCAAGCTGGATCGCAAGAGGAGTCATGATAGCCATGGTTCCCCAGGAGGTACCAGTTGCGAAAGCAACCAGACAGGAGCAGACAAGCACCAGTAACGGAAGGAGACCGGTGGGGATGCTCTCGCCTACATAGGTAGCTACGAAATCGCCAAGGCCCATGCTCTTTGTTACAGAGCCCAGGGACCATGCCAAAACCAGGATCGCGCCGGTCATGGACATCAGCTTGAAGCCGTCAACGATGGTGGTCATGGTCTCTTCAAAGGTCATGATCCTGGTAGCCAGTGCCAGCACGATACCGGTAACTGCCATACCAAAGGAGCCCCAGTACAGAGCCTTCTGGGCGTCGCAGGCGTCAAGAATGGCCATGATGCCTGTGCCGGAACGGTCCGGATTGGTGATACCGGTGTAAAGGATACCGGCGATGATGATGGCAAATGCAATTACGATGGGAAGAACGAAGCACATGATCATGGGTTTTGTCTTTTTCGCTTCGCCAAGCTCGCTTCCAACGTCTAACATCGGTTTTGCAGTGGGGCTGGTGAACTGACCGGTGGTCAGGGCACGTACCTCAGCCTTTAACATGGGGCCGTAGTCTCTTCCTGTGTACATCATCATGCCTACGAAGATCAGGGTGAAGATGGAGTACATATTGAAGGGAAGGCCGTTGATGTAGGCGCTTACAGGTGTGATGCCGGTGATCCCAGCCATGTCAAGACCCTGGCCGATCATGCTGATCTGGTATGCGATCCAGTCAGAAATGAAGAATGCTGCGGCCGGAGCTGCGGTGGAGTCAAGAACATAGGAGAATTTCTCGGAAGAAATCCGATAATCCTTACAGATGTCACGGAACACGTTTCCGTCAACGGCTGCAACCAGACAGTCATTTACGGAGCAGACCATACCAAGGCCCCAGGTTCCCAGACATACGGAACGTCTCTTTTTGAAGCGTCTTTTGGCTGCTTCTGCCAGAGCGTAGCTGCCGCCCAGTCTCCAGATAAAGGCGATGCCAACGCCCATGAAGAGCGTGAAGAGGAGCAGAACAACGTTGTCCGCCATGTTTGTTGCCAGCGCATCCAGAGAATAGGACGCTGCTGCAAAGGGGTTCCAGTTGCTGATGACCAGAGCACCGGCGAAGAGTCCGGCAAACATGGAGATCAGTACCTGTTTGGTTGCGAAGCAAAGTCCGATTGCCACAACCGGGGGGATCAATGCCAAAATCCCATAGTTAGCTTCCATACAAATTCCTCCTTTTTAGCGGCTGTGCAGGAGGAGATTCTCCGGCTGCTCCTCCGTGCACCTGCCATTTAACTTTGTTACTGTGTATTTAAGCAATTTCTGTGCCGAAAGCGCACAAAAACTATAAAAAATGTACAAAAAAAACAAGGGAGACAAAGAGAATATTGATAGAAACGCCGCATTTTATAGGAAAAACAAATGTCTGTGGAAGAGGGATAAAAGAGCGGAGAGTTTTTTGAAGGGGACTGACAGAGGTTGACAGAAGTGACAGAATAGATATTATTTGCCAGTTTAATGCCAAAAAAATGACTGGAGTGTGAAATCCAGTCAATTTTTTGACAATTCTTCTTTGAGATGGCTGATTCGCCGGTACAGGGTCCGAAGGCTGATATGCAGCTCGTCGGCGATCCGCTTTTTCCCCTCCAGAGTATAGCCGTATTTTTCAAAGAGCTCCAGGAGCTCCTGGTCCCGGGAATCCTGGGAGGGAGGAAAGGGGGAGACGGGCGGCAGAGAGGGAAGTCTTTCGGTATGCATGGTCTCCGGAAGGTCACCTGGCATCAGCACATCGGTCTCACAGAGGTTGGCAGCGTATTCGATCACATTCTGAAGCTGGCGCACATTCCCGGGCCACTGGTAATCTAAAAGCAGCTGCCGGGCCTCTGGAGAAATGGAGGATAAAGGAGTGTCCATCTTCAGCTTCAGCTTCTTAATATAGTTTTCTGAAATAGGGATGATATCATCCTTCCTGGTCCTCAGGGGCGGCAGCTTCAGATTGATCACGTTGATCCGGTAATACAGGTCTCCGCGGAAGGTCTTTTCTGCCACCATTTCACCCAGGTCCCGGTTGGTGGCGGCAATGACCCGGATATCCAGATGGATCTTTTTATTGGAGCCCACCCGTTCCAGCTCATATTCCTGAAGGATCCGGAGGAGCTTTGGCTGGGCAAAGAGCGGCATTTCCCCGATCTCATCCAAAAACAGGGTTCCGCCCTGGGCCATCTCGATCTTTCCGATCTTTCCGCCCTTTTTCGCTCCGGTGAAGGAGCCCTCCTCATAGCCAAACAGTTCACTTTCAAACAGATTGTCCGGGATACTGGAGCAGTTGATGGCCACAAAGGGGTATTTGCTCCGGCGGCTCTGCTCGTGGATGGCTCTGGCGATCAGCTCTTTTCCAGTGCCGGTCTCCCCGGTGATCAGCACCGGAGTGGGACTGTCGGCGATCCGCCGGATCATCCTCTGGACCTCGGAAATGGCCGGGCTGGTGCCGATGATCCCTTCAAAATAGCTGGTGTCCTTGGAAAGCGCCCGGAGCTGGTCGGAGATCCGGATATAGAAACCGGTGACCTGGCCGTTGATCTTTACGGCTCTGGTGGAGATCTTGGTGGCCATGCCGCTGATGGTCACACTCTTTTCAAACAGGTCGTTGCCCTCCATGATCCGCTTTACGACGGAATTGGGGAAGATCTGCCAAAGGGATGCGGAGGTCAGTTCGCAGACCTTTAAAAGATCCTCGGCCAGCTGGTTATATTGAAGGATCACACCGTGGGCGTCAGTTAAGAGCAGCGGCTGATCACAGAGCTCCATAACCGGCAGGATGCTGGCATCCAGATTGGCCGGACTCTGTCCGTTTGTCATAGTCTCCAGCTGGTTGCCGAAGAGATTTGCCATTTCTGTGATGGCGTTCAGGTAAACGGCATCATTTTCGGTGATCCGTTTTTGACCTTCCTTAGTAAAGGAGGTGAAGGCCAGAACGCCTGCCACCTCGGTTCCTGCGTGGATGCAGCACAGGATCTCAATGGTGGAGGGGCAGTGGTCCCGGAACCGGCAGCCGATGCAGGAGGCCATTTCTCCGGGAGTATTGATTAAGATGCTTCCGTTTTCGATCACCTCCTGGAGGGAGGGAGTATGGACGGAGCGTCCTTTTTTCTTCGAGTAGGTAGGCGTACAGTAGAACAACTGGCAGCTGCCGTCAAAAATTGCCATTTCCAGCCTCAGGGAATTGCTGACGGCGGTGATAAAACGTTCAATGAACGGGCGGATCACTTCCAGGTTTGTCATAAGACAGACTCCTTTCCCAAAGGTCAGTGGAGAGAGTTCGTCGAAAATCTTTATAAATTATACCATGGAACCAGGGAAAAGACAAATACAAATGGCAAAAATGGCACAAGTTGACATTGAATGACATGATAGTGACAGGTGACATCGAAGAGACGTGATGGGATGACAATTTTCTTTGTGTCAATGACAGGCAGAGACAGATTGACAAACAGACCAGATAGAAAAAATCCCTGTAAATGCAGGGGACTATTGAGAAAATAAATAAAACAGGGCGGAGATGCGAGAAGTTGGCATGGGAATTGCTTTTATAAAAGGGCAGTACAAAAAGGTCAGTACAGTCGGAAGTCATCGGTCTGGTCCTGGTGCCGGACGGATAAATGAAATGGAAACTTATTGTAACATCCAAATATCAATTTAGGAGGAAAATGTATGTTAGTTAAGAAAGATCCCTTAAATCTCACAGGAAAAGTTGCAGTTATCACTGGAGGCAGCTCCGGAATCGGTCTTGGCGTATGTGAGTTATTATCCGCTTACGGCGCAAAGATCGCTATGGTAGATATCAGCCCCAAGGGCGAGGAGAAGGCACAGGAGTTAAGAGACGCAGGCCGTGACGCTGCTTTCTTCCAGTGCGACGTTACCAACGAGGAGCAGGTTAAGGCTACGGTGGACGCCATCGTTGCAAAATTCGGAAAGATCGATATCTTACATAACAACGCAGGCGTTACTGTAAGAAAGAAAATGGCTGACTTATCTGAGAAGGAATGGGATTTCGTTCTGGATGTAGGTCTTAAGGGCTTATTCCTCTTCTCCAAATATGTAATTCCGGTAATGGAAGCCAACGGCGGCGGAAGCATCGTAAACACTGGCTCCGGCTGGGGCTTAAAGGGCGGCGACCTGGCAGCTGCATACTGTGCAGTTAAGGGCGGTATCGTAAACGTAACAAGAGCTATGGCCATCGACTACGGCCCAATGAACATCCGTGTAAACAGCATCAACCCGGGCGATACCGATACTGCAATGCTTCGTGATGAAGGAAGACAGACCGGTATGGTTGAAAAGGGCGACGCTAAGATGGATGATTACCTGAAAGACTGCGGAACCAGCAGACCGCTTGCAAGAATCGGTATGCCGGAAGATATCGCCAACGGCGTTCTGTTCCTGTGCAGCGACCTGGCAAGCTGGGTAACAGGCGCAGCCTTAGTTGTAGACGGCGGCGGAATCGCTTAATCGTTTAAAACGGATATCAGCCGGGAGCCGGTGCTCCGGTTCCCGGATTCAAACAATTAATTTCACCATTTTTAGGAGGAAAGTGACTCATGAGAGGATTTGAAAGCCATCCTTACATACCGAACTCTGTACCGGACGTCCAGGCAGAAATGCTGAAGGAAATCGGAATGAGTTCTTTAGAAGAGCTCCACAAAAACGTTCCGGAGCTGTTAAAATTAAAAGAAGAGATGAACCTGCCGGAGGCATTTGGTTCTGAGTATGAATTAAGAAGACACGTAGAGCGTCTCCTTTCCAAAGATACAGACTGCAAAAAGAACTTAAACTTCCTGGGCGCAGGCTGCTGGCAGCACTATGTTCCGGCGATCTGCGACGAGATCAACGGAAAGGGTGAGTTCTTAACCGCTTACGGCGGAGAGCCCTACAACGACGAGGGCCGTTTCCAGGCATTATTCGAGTACGAGAGCATGGTAGCTGAGCTGGTTGACATGGACGTTGTAAACGTTCCGACCATGGACTGGGCACAGGCTGCCGCTACAACTGCACGTATGGCACAGCGTATCACTGGCCGCAGCACTCTCCTTGTACCGGAGTACATGGACGCAGAGAAGAAGAAAGTAATTGAAAACTACGCAGAATGCTGCTTAAAGATGGTAAGTGTAAAATGCGACTGCATGGGCCACTTAGATCTGGAGGACTTAAAGTCCAAGATCAATGAAGATACCATCGGCGTATACTTTGAGAATCCGGGCTATCTGGGCGTAATCGAGCCCAATGGCCAGAAAATATCTGATATGGTACATGAAGCAGGAGGACTGAGCCTGGTTGGCGTGGATCCGATTTCTCTTGGCGTACTGGCAACACCACCCTCCTATGGTGCTGACATCGTGTGCGGAGATTTACAGCCCCTCGGAATCCACATGTATTACGGCGGAGGCCAGTCCGGCTTCATGGCGACCAGAGACGAAGAGAAATTCGTAATGGAGTTCCCGTCCCGTCTGTTTGGTCTTGCTCCCACCTCCAAGCCGGGTGAGTACGGCTTCGGCGATGTAGCTTACGACAGAACTTCCTTCGGTCATCACAGAGAGCATGGTAAGGAGTATGTAGGAACCCAGTCTGCTCTCTGGGGCATCACAGCAGGCGTATACCTGGCTACCATGGGACCGCAGGGCATGGCTGAGGTTGGCAAAAAGATCATGGCCAACGCCCAGTATGCAGTTAAGAAATTAAATGAGGTTCCGGGCGTGAAAGCCAATGCATTCGGTTCCGCATTCTTCAAAGAGTTCGTTGTTGACTTCAACGGCACAGGAAAGACCGTTGCAGACATCAACAAGGCATTGCTTGAAAAGGGCATTTTCGGTGGAAAGGACCTTTCCGCAGAGTTTGCAAACCTGGGCCAGTCCGCACTTTACTGTGTAACTGAGATCCACACCAAGGAAGATATTGATACTTTAGCGGCAGCCCTCAAAGAAGTGCTCCAGTAAGCTGCAGAAAGGAATGATATTGTGAAAAGAATAGACAGATCTTCTAAAGTAAGAACAGGCTTCCACCAGGCAAAGTGGGATGAGCCGATCATTTATGAACTGAGCACTCCCGGCGAGCGCGGTATCCTTGTGGGACAGCCGGAGAAGGCCGTTGCAGAGGAAGTGGAAGGCGAGGCAGCCATCCCCGCAGGAATGGCAAGAAATACA
>ERZ791746.553-NODE-553-length-32465-cov-8.295619_pt1 | contig 32465 bp, 30 predicted proteins | sample MGYA00510038_ERZ791746 | MGnify/ENA primary metagenome ERZ791746 (study PRJEB30046, sample SAMN00792018) | human gut metagenome | study: EMG produced TPA metagenomics assembly of the A metagenome-wide association study of gut microbiota in type 2...
CTAAGTCTCAATTAGTAGCTTAATTAATATGTCCAATATTTTGGGTGCATATCAAGATATGATATAATGAATATAAATAAATATAAAGGATTGAATAAATAAAAAATAGTATTTGAATTTGTAACATTAAAAGATTTTTAATTTTGAAAAGCCTTGTAAATACTGAATTTTTGTAGATTAAAGTATTCAAAATACTGAATTTAGCTAATTGATTAGAATAAATTTGAAATATTTTGGGAGCTTAAATATAACTATGAAGGGATAGATATAGATAATGCAAGGAAGAATTATTATAATTACTGGTTCGCCTGGAACTGGAAAAACTACTACCTCAGCTATTATTGCAAGAGAATCTAATATGGAAAAATCTGTACATATGCATACAGATGATTTTTATCATTATCTTAGCAAAGGAGCAATTCCACCATATTTGCCTGAATCGAATGAGCAAAATTTGATTGTGATTGAGGCATTTATAGAGTCTGCCAAACGATATGCTCGTGCTGGATATGATGTAATTGTAGATGGTATTATTGGTCCGTGGTTTTTAGAGCCATGGCAAAAAATCGTTCATGAGGGTTATGAAGTGCATTATATTATCTTGAAAGCAAGTAAGGAAAAAACTATACAACGAGCAATTACCCGTTCCAAATTAGATAGAGAAACAAATATTGAACTGGTGGAGGTGATGTGGGAGCAATTCGACAACCTTGGAATATATGAGAAAAATGTTATTGATACAACAAATTATTCAATTATAGACACTGTTTCTGCAATAAAAGATAAGATTTTTAATAAAGTAGCAATATTGCATTGATAGTTTTTTATAGACATAAACTATAAAAATATAAATATAGGTAATAAGAATGATATTTTCACAAGATGAGATAAAAAGACGTCAATATGAAATACAAGAAAAAGCGATAAGAGATTATAACTCTACAATCTTATATAATCGCAAAGAGGGACTAAAAGAAGGTCTAAAAAAAGGTGCAGAAGATAAAGCAATAGAAATTGCATTGAAAATGTTAGAAAATGGCAGTGATGTTAATTTTATTGCTGATGTAACAGGTTTAAGCATTGAAAAAATAAAAGAGTTAAAAAAATAGTTATGTTCATTTCTTTGATGATAAAGAAACGAACCAAATCACAACAAGTTGCATAACATATTTCTAGAGTGCTAAAGCACTAAGAACTATGTTAAAATCACCGCAGATAAAATTTTAGCTTTGGAAAAAATTATCATTTTATACAATGCTTAAAACTTGCAAGGTTTAACAGTAGAACTAAAAGCGTAGCTATATTTTTATCTTTGCCAATAGCTAATAGTTACCGTAAAAAGATGCTAAAATGCGGGAAATGGTTAGGTATTATTAAAGATTTTTAATAATTAGTGTTACCATTAAAATTTAAAAAGCGAAAAAACTATAAATTGATAAAATAATAAACAAATGTCCCTCACGTTAGCAAATTTTGCGGTAGCCGTAGGCTATTGGCAAGGATAAAACCATGACTATGAATTTAGCTCTACTGTTTGAGCGAAGCGAGTTTAGAGCGTTATAGTCATGGTTTTATAATTGACAAAGAAAAATTGGTATCGGGAGGTAGAGTTCTTTTGTTACTTTTCTTGCTCATGAAAGAAAAGTAAATATAAAATAGATATTTGTTCATTTCTTTGATGACAAAGAAACGAACCAAAGAAATCACCCGCTCACGCACTTTTTACTTTGTCAAAGATAAAAATATATCAACAACGTTCTAAACTCGCAAGGCTCAAACAGTAGAACTAAAAGCGTAGCTATATTTTTATCTTTGCCAATAGCTAATAGCTACCGTAAAAAGATGCTAAAATGCGGGAAAAGGTTTGGTATTATTGAAAAACCCTCATAGTATAAAATACATTTATTTATTTTTTGATAAATAAAATGAATTAAAATTAATAATAGATAAAGAGATAAAAAATATATATTATCATTAGATAATATTCAGTTTAATGCCAGGTATATTTAATAAACAACTAAGTTTAGAAGATTTAGATTGATTATTATAGGTATAACGTCTTTCTGAAGCAGTAAAAATAACATTTTTTTTACTTCGTGTAATTGCAACATAAAATAAATTTAAAGTGTTTAAGATATCATTTGTTGAATGATTAGAAGGAATAAATTTACAAAAATTATCATTTGTAAAAAATCCATTACAATTTTTACATAAATTATTATAATTTGGAAAAATAAAAGCTTCCATATCTGGAAGAATAACATTATCCCATTCTAAACCTTTAGCTCCATGTATTGTAGATATAATTAATTTTTTATTTATATAATCTATATTCTGTTTTAGAGCTTTATTTTGTAATACGTCTATAATATATGAACGTTTTTCAATAGCACTTAGAGTTTTATATTCAGTTTCAGTAGATATTTTATTAAAAAAGGCTTGTGTCAAGTCTAATAAAGACTTTATAGTTTCATTAGTATTTTCTTTATAATGCTCTTCTAAAGCATTCATAACTTTTTTTAATAAAGATTTAGATATTCTATTAGTCGGGTTTTGTTCTAATAATTCAATAAAGATTTTTAATGTTATTTGATGATAAGATATATAGTTTTCATCGTTATCATTAAATAGTCCCCAGAAGAAATCAATATTATTTTTACGTAAGGTATCTATAATAACATTTATATTATTATTTCTTTGTGATATTAATATAGCTATATTACCAGTTAATTTGTTGATTTTTGAGAAGATATAATTAGCTTCTTCTTCTTGTGTAGGCAATACCTTTAATTTAATAGATGCATTTTTTTCTATATTAGGTGAATTAAAATTATAAGCATTAGCTCGTATATTTTCATTTAGTAAAAGTAAAGTTGAATTATGTCTAAATCTATAGTTTTGTTTTAGTAATATTTGGTGCATATTAAATTTATTTGTAGATATTTCTAATATATTAGGAATAGCACCAATAAATCCATATATTCTTTGTAAAGAATCTCCCATAAAAAACAGTTTTGTTTCTGAATTTATAAATAAATTCAGAAACATCCAGCATATATAATTAGTATCTTGAAATTCATCTATCATAATATAAGGGTATAATATTTGATAGAAATTTTTTAAAGAAGAGTATTTTAATAATAGTGTGTAGGATAATACTAAATAACTATTATAAGTAATAATATTATTAGGTAATAATTTATTTATTACTAAATCAGCATATTCATTAAGATGTTCATCAATAAAATTTTGATTACAGTTTTTTACAGAAGAAGAAAATTCTTTTAAAATTTTTACATCTGTATCAGATAATGCATCAGATGTAAAAAGTGAATCTTCATTACAAGGCAAGATCTTATTAATATTTTTTAAATTAGGATGTAGGAGATATCCATATTTATAAAGTATTTTTCTACATAATCCATGATAATTTGTTATAAAAATTTTTTTATTTAATTTATTAGGAGAATAATTTTTTGATAAATTTAATTTTGATAGCTGATCAGAAATATCTCTTTTCATTTTATAAGCTGTATTAGTACTAAATGTTAATCCTAAAATTTTTTTATTTATAGGGATTTTGTTTTTATTTAATAAATAGACTATTTTGTTTGTTAATATTTTTGTTTTTCCACAACCAGCGGGAGCTTCAACAATAATTCTAGGATAAGAAGAAAATATAGTATATAGTTGTTGCGTGTCAAAATTATGTTCATGAAAAATATATTGTTCTATAGTCATATTCAAATCTCCATATTTATTGTATTTTGTTATTAAGTTTGATTAAAGCATTTTTATAACAGTTAGGAATAAGAATTTCTTTATTTAAATTTTTGCCAATTAATTTTCCTAAGGTAGTTCCTTTGTTTTTTGAATACCATGCTATAAGAAATACGTTACATAATGTTGGATCTTTTTTTACTTCGTCCAAAGTATATGATTCTTTATTTAAAACAAGAGATGAAGGTAATTTTTTGATGATTTTATTTAGTAATGTATCTTTTAATTTAATAGTATTATCTAATTTATTTGATGTATATTGATGAATTATATCTATTAAAATGTTAGTTTTATTTATTTTGGACAAATGGAAGATAATTTCATTTTCAAAATCTAGTTTATCAGTAAAAATAATATTAGACAGTCCATTAAAAAGTTTAACAGCTTCTTGGTCTTTATCAATAATTGCGATACTAGGAATTTTTAACTTATTAAAAAGTTTTATTAAAGCAGGACAGGATTTTGCTCCGTTACAAACTATTAATGCAATGCCATTTTTGTCAAAGTCTATATCTAAAGTATTACCAAAATATTTTAATGCACCATATTCAGATTGTCCTTCAATGATGATAACACCTTTTGAAAAAATAGCTTCTTTGATATATTCGAATTGCATAAGTAATTGTTTTTGTTCAGTAAATTCAAGGTTAATATCTTGGGTATTAAGAACTTGAGTTATATTATTATCAATATAAAAACGTATAAGTTTTTTATATTCTTCATTTGTATCTAAAATAATATTAGGAGAATGTGTTGCAATAATAATTTGACCATTAAAATTAGAAATACCGAATAAAGATTTTAGTAAATCCATAAAGTCTTTATTTTTTCCTTTGGATATTTGAATAATATCTTTTATTAAAGTTCTTTGTAAATATGGATGTAAATGTATTTCAGGTTCATCAAATATTAACATTGTTTGAAGTGATGAAGTAATATTATTTTGTTTGTATATAGCAATAATTTTTTCTAAAATAGATAAAATTATTAATACAGTATATTGAACCCCATAGCCTAATTTAGATAAAGGAATATTATTCTCATCAGTAAGTCTCAGTAGTTTAGATAATAAATCAAAGTTATTTTCTTCAGCTTTAACCTTAAGAGAAAATTTAGGAAAGTATGCTAGTTTATTTAAGGTTTTAGACAAATCTTTTTCAATACGATTAATCTTTCTTTTGTGTAAATAATATTCATCTGGATTATCGTTAATGTATTTTTGTATAATAAAATTTAAAAAAGTACCAGCACCATTTTTTCTAGAAAAATTTATTTCATTTTTAGGATTTCTAATAGAATCATAATTTATAACAATTAATGATTTTTTTATATCTGAAACAGAAATTAGCTCACCTGTTTCAGCATGACTATATTTTAAGTGTTCATCGCAATTTTCTTGAATGACATTAATATTAATATAATCACTATCTAAAGGGTCAATTAAGTCGTCAAAAATTCCTTTTTCATAATCATTAAGTCGTAAAGAGATTTTTATTTCAATAGGAGTATTACTGTCACTAAAATCATCTTCTAAAAAAGGTTTTCCTAATAATACATGATTTATGGCATATAGCAAATTAGATTTTCCTAGATTATTTTCACCAACAATGTAATTAATATCATCAGAAAAAGATACTGATATATTATTTAAATTTCTATAATTAGATAGTTGCATTTTTCGTAAAATCATAATAGTCTCCTTTAGCTATGAAATAAAATAGGTATAGTAGTGTAGTAAAAAGACAAGCTTAAAAGCTTGTCTTTTTTTATTATAACATATTTTAATTTAGTAATGTGTTTAGACGAACATTTGTTGTAATAGTCCTTTTTTTATTTGTTGCCAGTGTTCTAGTTGGGCTTTTTGGTTTTCGAGTTTGCGGTCAAATGCTGAAAGGAAATCTGCTATTTTTGTTTGTTCTTCCAAACAAGGAAAATTAAATATTAGATTTTTGAATATGGTAGCAGAAAAATTACCTTGTCCACCTTGTAAATAAATACTAAGAAGTTTATTTCTATAAAAATTTAATAATTGATATAAATAATGTAAATTTAATGTAGTACTACGTACACATAAAATAGCTTGATTTATAGCACCATTAATTTTAGAAATAGAAGTATCACCACTTGTAGCACCATAAAGAGCAAATAATAAATCACCTTTTTTTACAAGTTTTGCAGATGATGAATTTAAGCCAGTTTCAGTAATAAATGTTTCAGTAAAACTATTATGAATTTCACCTGATTTTATAAATGGAATAGTTCCATTATAATAATCTTTTACATTAACAGAAGGTGTTCCACCAGAATAAGATGTAGTAATGTCGCCAAGTTTTTTCTTTTCCCAATTAGGATAATTATTGCCATTTTTATCTTTAAAGCGTAGTTTTTGGCTAAAGATTTGTTGTAGTAATCCTTTTTTCTGATTTTCTAGGCTAGTGATAGTATTTTCTAGGTTTTCTATTTTTTTATCTACTGTAGAAAGGAAATTAGCAATTTTTTCTTGTTCTTGAAAAGAAGGAATATTAATATTTATCATTCCTAAATCTGTTGAATTAATTGCTGGATAACTTGTTCCTGTAGATAATTTATTTACTTTATTAATAAATTTTTGAAAGTATAAGTAATAATAAATATAAAGAGAAAGCTCTTTTTTTGTTCTCAACTGTGCATATCCTGTTGAGGCAACTGTTTGAATATCATTTTCTTTTTTAAAGAAGTATGAATTTTTTTGATAAGCTCGTACAGACTGAAAAAGAATATCCTGTGGTAATAAAACTCTTTGAGCTCTACTAGGAGCTTCTAATTTATTTATGCATTGAATATATTTTAATCTACCATATTGAACACATTCTAAATCAATGTAATAAAATTTATCGTTTAAATTAGATGATTTAGGATTTATATAACATATATTTTTTAGTTTATGCGTTTTCCAGTCATCAGTAAATTCTTTAAATCTTAATTTTGGTATATTCAATATATCAACCTCCAATCTTTGAAACTTGTTATTTTTAGCTAGAAATTTAACTTAAACTTTTATTTTAAATTTGCTATTTGGTTTTATATAAGGTAATAAAATTAATTCGCTGTCTAATAATTTAGCAATGGTATTGATTTTATTATCTTTTTTTTGTGCATGGGTGATGATTTGCATTTCTCCTGCGTAGCGTGCATAAAGGGCATTATCTAAGGTGATAGAGCCTATTTCTCTAGGGGCGATATATTCAGGGCAGATATATATTTGTTTGAATAATGCTCTGCTTTCTTGGGTGCGAATGGCTCCGTCTGCTTCATCTAGGCGAGCGGTGAAAGTGCTTTGTTGTAAGACTTTTAGTATATCTTTATTTTGTGTTAATTTTTTTGCTTTTAATAAGATATATTCATCAGTTAAATTGGCTAATTCTTGGATTTCGTCTTCTGTAGGTAGGCTATCGCCGATAAAAATGGAGTCGATACCGAGTAATTTTAGATGTCGCATGGCAAGGCTGGCTGTTTGATAGCGGTGTATTTCTAATGTTGGCAAGCCTTTTTTGATTGGTGAGCGAGCTTTGTTATAGCTAGGTATGAAAGCACCTACGGAAATATTATATTTATGAAGTAATTCGTTTTGTTGTTGTAATTTTTTTACGTTTAGACCTGTACCTTCACGAGGATAAAAGTTATGGAGTGCATCAATATGTTGGAAATCTGTTTGGTAATGATTTAATTCATCAAGAAATTCTTGAGTGATAGTTGAGGCATTGAATTGTAATTTTATATTTTGATGACTTAATTTGGCTATTTGCTCGGCACTGTAGCCAAAGTCTAAGCGAAGTGTGGTTATGCCAAGAGTGGCTAATTCTTGGATATTTAATGTATCTAAATTTAATAAGGCTAAAGTATTTGGCGATACATCACAGATTACTTCCATATTATATTTTTGTGTGAGTGTCAAAATTGTCTGTAAATCTTGTTGAAAATGGGAAATATCTGTTTCGGGTATATGAAATGAGGTAAAAATGCGATTGAGATTATATTTATGGGCTAGATGAATTAGATTTAAATTTTCTTCTAATATATTATCTAAGCCAAGATAAATGGAAATGCCGTTTTGCAAAATATCACTCCTCGATAGGATCGTTAAAGCCGATTATTAATGTGGCGATAAAACCGAAAATATAGGCTGTGAAAAGTCCGATTAAATAGTAAAGCATTTTGTCTGTACTTGCTGTGAGTGGTAGACCAGATAAGCCAATGGAGGTAGCACCTACATGAAAAAATGCTTGCACTGCACCACCAAAAGCACCGCCGATACAAGCGGAGATAAAAGGTTTTCCAAGTGGTAAGGTTACGCCGTAAATCAAAGGTTCGCCAATGCCCATGAAGCCGACAGGAAGGGCAGAAGCTATGGTTTGTTTTAATTTTTGATTTTTAGTTTTGAGATATACAGCGATAGAAGCACCGACTTGCCCTGCTCCTGCCATGGCTAATATAGGCAGAAGGATAGTAACGCCATATTGATTGAGCAGTTCAGCGTGAATAGGTGTGAGTCCCTGGTGAAGACCTGTCATAACGAGTGGCAAGAAGATACCGCCGATGATAAAGCCAGTGATAGCACCACCAGAATTGATTGCAGATGTTACGAGTACGCCGATAGTCTCAGCGATGATACCGCCGATAGGTTGTAAGATGAATAGAGCAGGGAAGGTGGCGATTAAAATTACGAGTAGTGGTGTTAAGAATAAATCTAAAATTTTTGGCACGATTTTGTGTAATTTGTTTTCTAACCATGAGGAAAAAGCTACTACTAATAAGACGGCAACGATACCACCACGACCTGCGAGTAAATCTATATTAAATAGGCTGATATTGTTGAGCATTGGGTGTGTGATAATGGCTGCCATAGTACCGCCAAGCATAGGAGAAGCATGAAATTCTTTGGCGGTGTTGATGCCGACAAAGATATTTAAGCCGAAAAATACAGCATTTCCTGCTATTTGTAAAACTTGGATTGCAGGATAGCTGGTGATAGTAGGGTCGATTTTGAAGGCGATATTTAATAATCCTGTGATTAAACCGCAAGCGATAAATGCAGGTATAAGTGGCATGAAGATATTAGAAATGCGTTTTAATAATAATTTAAAAGGTGTAGCATTTTTTTTGCGGATTTGTTGATGAAGTTCTTCGGCATTGCCAAATTGTTTTTGATTGTTATTTGTATCTTGATTTGTATTTTGAGCATTAGTTTCAAGATTTTTATTTGCATATAATTTTTTGAATTCAGTCGTTACTTCATTTACTTTTCCAGGGCCTAAGATGATTTGTAGTTCATTATCATTTAAGTTTACGCCTAAGACGTTAGGAATATTTTTTAATTCTTTTAACGGTAAATTAGCGATATCTTCTGTTTTTAATTGTAAGCGAAGTCTAGTCATACAATTAGTTATTTTTAAGATAGAAAATGACTTCATAAGTTCATAGATAGCAAAAGCTGTTTGTTGTAAATTCATAGAAACCTCGCAATTATTTTTTCATACTATTTAATGATTTGGAAATAAAACCTTCATTATTATTTAAGCTAGAGAGTGCTTCTTCATAGGAGATATTAGCAAGTAGCATTAAAATTGCAGGTTTTACTTTGCCTTGAGTGATGGCTAAAGTATCAATAGCAGTTTGTCGGTCGCAATTAGTAGCTTCCATCAATATGCGTCTTGCTCTTTCTTCGAGTTTTTTATTAGATGATTTTACATCAACCATTAAATTGCTATAGACTTTACCCAATTTTATCATGGTGCAAGTAGAGAGCATATTTAAAATCATTTTTTGGGCAGTACCTGCTTTCATGCGTGTGCTACCTGTGATTGCTTCTGGGCCAGTCAAAGCTTCGATAGCAATTTTGGCATGAGAGCTGATTTCACTATTACTAGTACAACTGATAGCGATAGTCAAGGCATTTATGCTATTGGCAAAATCTAGTCCACCGATTACATAAGGAGTTCTACCACTGGCTGCGATACCGACAACACAGTCTTTGGCGGATAAATTTTTGGCTTGTAAATCTTCTTGAGCGAGAGTCAAAGAATCTTCTGCACCTTCTTGGGCTTTGAAGATTGCATTATAACCACCTGCGATAATTCCCTGTACCATTTCAGGGTCAGTGCTGTAAGTTGGTGGACATTCCACAGCGTCTAAGATGCCAAGTCTACCTGATGTGCCAGCACCGATATAAAATAAACGACCACCGTCTTTGAGGCGAGAGGTGATTTCATCAATAGCCATAGCAATTTGAGGTAAAACATTTCTGATGGCAATAGCTACGTGTTTATCTTCTTCGTTTAAAAGCATACACATTTCTAAAGTGGATACATTATCAATATTTAATGTATAAGGATTGCGTTTTTCAGTTAAGAGATTGTTTAAATTTATCATAAATAAAAGATACTCCTTTAAAAATATTTAATACATTTTTTCATTATAGATAATGGCTTTTTTATTGGCAAGGATAAGCTAGAAAATTTTAATTAATTTTAAATAATATTTTAAGTATAATTTAATTTTCTCATGATATATTTAATATATAAGATGTACATAAATAAAAAAAGATGTATAAAAGGTTGTGTAAATATGTTAAAATTAATTAAAGGACGTTTGAAAAATTTTATCGGAATAATAGCCCTAGCATGTTTTTTGTGTAGCCCTGTGAGTTACGCTGTACAATTATCCACAGTAAGTGCAGCTCCTCGTCATGAAGAAAGACATGATCCACCACCTCCTCCACCAAAACATGATAGACACGATAAAGATGATGATAACGATTATGATAAAGGAGATATCACAACTGCCGTGTTAATTGGTGGCGTAATTGGTGCAGTAATTGCTAAAAATACTTGATGTTTAATTTTATGTATATAACTTTTAGATAGGGAGGGTAGCAAAATGAAAGAATTATTTTCTAAGCGAGCGAAAAAAATTATAACAGCTGTATCATTATCTTGTTTCTTATGCAGTCCAGTGAGTTATGTTTATAGTATGAATCAAGCTTCAGCAGCAGCTTTGAATACAAATGTTGCTTATGAACAGCAATTCAATACAGTCGGCTTTGATAAAGATGATCATTGGAATAGAGGTCGCTCTGATGAGGATAAGGATTGGAAAAAACCACCGCCACCTCGCGATGATGACAGAGATGATAAGCGACCACCTCGTCCTGATAGAGACGATGATGATTGGACTCCACCACCACCTCGTCATGATGATGATGACGATGATTGGGATAGAGATAGACCTCCACGTCATGACCGTGACGATAGAGATGACCGTGATGATGATAGCGACAAAGATTATGATAAAGGCGATATCACAGCTGCAGTATTAATCGGCGGTGTAATCGGTGCTATCATTGCTAAAAACACTTAATAATATTATTAAATGATTTGAAAATTAAATATCGCAAAATAAATAAGCAAAAAAATAAAAGGTAGATTAAATATATGAATTAATCTACCTTTTTGTTTTTTTATTATTTGTATTTTAGATTTTATTAGAAAGTATATTCCATACCCATGAGTACAGTTCTACCAGGAGCAGGGCAATCTCCATCTAAGAAAGAGCCGATAGTTTCATAAGATACATTGGTGATATTGGCTAATTTCAGATATGTTGACCATTGGTCATTGATTTTATAATTGAGATTAGCGTCAAGTATATAATAATTGCTATCGCTGTAATAATTTGTATCTCTACCAGATACAGCATTTAGTAAAATATTATTATGCCATGTATCATCATGATAACTAAAGCGAAGTTTATAGCTACTTGGAGCTATTGCATTAACATCAGTTTGATTGCCGTTACCATCAGCAAAATCAGTATGTGCAATTGTACGAGTATAAGCAAGAGACATATCATATTTTGGACTGAAAATTTTATTATATTCTAATTGGAAACCGCGTTTTTTCTGATTTTCAAAATTTACAGCATGGAATTTATTATTTTCATATCTCCAGCCCAATGGATCATCTATATTTTCTAGGAAAGCATTGAATTTGATATTGCTTGTAGGATTTAATTTATAACGTACACCTAGACTGCCTTTATAACCTGTCTCTGGTCGCAAATTAGGATTTCCTTGAATATGAGCATTATTAAAATATAAATCATCTAAAAATGGTGTAGCATAAATTTGACTTAAAGAAGCATAGATAACAGTATTTTCATCAGGTTTATAATCTAAAGCACCATTAGAAACGTATTTTCCACCGAATTCACTGTTATTATTGTAAGCAGATGTTCCAGTCAGTGTTAATTTATCAAAACGGCGAGTGCTTTGTAGGTAAACGGAAAAATTATCCATAGATTTATTATAATTGCCACTGAAAATATTATTGTAATCATTGTTGATATTATCAACTTCATCTTTACGATAAGTAAGTCCCGCAGAAATGGTGTGGTCTTTACTGATTTTCCAAGCATCATGCCAATCAATACCTTGAGTAGTATTTTCCCAGCGACTATAAGTCTTTTCATTTTCTTGATCACTTAGCCCAGTAGGGATATAGCTATCTCCTTGAGTATAATAGTGATAAATTGCTAAAAATGCTGGAGTCTCAGTATTTTCTTTATAATTATAAGTGAGTGCGAAATGATTGATTAATTTTTCATAATTATAATCCTGTGGATAATTTTTGGATATCCAAGTGCCTGTATCGTTGCTTAGATGACCATAGTCAAAAGTTAAAGAAGTGTTGTCGGTCAATTTCTTATCAATGCGATAAGCCATTTCACGGCGATTGTTGTCGGAATTTGGCATTTCATGAGTGTGGTCATCTGTGCCTTTATATTTCATATAATCGACATTATCAAAGCCACCAGTAGCTACCCATGACCAATCATCTAAGCTACCGCTTGTTATGGCTTTAACTTTCCAAGAGCCGTGTTCACCAGCAGCTAAATCAACAGTTGTTTCACGTTTATCGCCTTTTTTAGTAACGATATTGATAGCCCCAGCAGGAGTATCATAATTTAAATATGTAGAACCAACTGCACCATGAAGAATTTCGATGCGTTCTACATTCATTATAGATGGCAATAAATCTAAATCATAAGATGCACGACCGCTCATGATACCTTTATTCATATTCATGCGACGACCATCAACGAAGATAGCTACTCTATCATCTCCATCAATGCGCACTACCATATGAGAAGTATTCAGTGAGCCTGAATTTACAGTTACACCATTGGCATAAGAAAGAGCTTCTGCTAGATTTTTATAGTGATTATCGTGTATTTGTTCTTTAGTGATAATTGTAGTGTAATTAGGTGAAGCAATGAGATTATTATTTTCAACTAAGCTATGAGCATTAGGTGTTTCATTGGCAAATGTAGTGGGCATAAAACAGCTAAATGCACTAAGTGCTAATAAAAGAGAAAGAGATTTTTTAGAATACATAAGTTATGCTCCTTAATTAGAATTTTTGTCGTTGGATTTTGTAATAAAGATAAAGGGCAATAAAATATAGACATATTTTTTGCAAAAGACAACTAAAAAGAAAAATTAAACGTAGACGAATATTTTTGATAAATAAAGATATTTTATTGTAAAGCAAAGCGATAAGAAATAAAAATATATTCATTTTAGTTGTTCGTTGTTGGATTATATCATATAGACGAATGAGAATATTAGTAACTGATTTACCGATTAAAGTACCTAATTGTGAGGTCAATAAACTCAATGTAGCAATGATAATCAAGCTGATGTCTATACCGATAAAATAAATAGTACTGATACCAAGTAATGGGATAATGATTAAGAATAATATTTTTATCAATAATACGTTAAAAAATACCATTAATAGATTGCGAAATAGACGTCTAGCTAATCTAGCATGAGTAATGATGAATTTATGAAATCGCGAGAAAGCTTGTCGCAAGGGAAATAAAGACCTGATAAATAAGCGTATATCTTTTAAGCGTTGACGTAAATAATCAAATATTTGTAAAAATAATTGGCGTAAATCATGAGGTAGACTGCGTAAGATATTATAAAAATTGCTAGGTGAAAAATTCAACAAAAATGATTTGATAAAACGCATAATATCATTGGTTGAAGGTATTATGGTATAAAAATTAGTAGCGAGTTGTTTTACAGATGAGAGGATATCTTTTAGTGAATTAAGCGATAGATTTAAATTCATCAAATGTTGAATGAAGTTGCTGAGTGGTAAAGGTAAGACTGTGAAAAACAAACAAATAATGACACCGAAAAAACGAAAAATAATGATGAGTAAAAAATGACGTAAAAATAAAAATGGTTTTCGTTTAAAGGCACGAAAGCGTAATTTAAATTTTTTTTGTTGTTTGCGTAAAATCATATAGATACCCTAAAAATGTGTTTTTTTATAGTATATAATTTTTAGAACTAGATTATCAAGGAATTATAGGGAAAGATATATAAAAAAAGACTATATTTAAACTAAGAGAAATTTTTAGTCTAAATATAGTCTTTAATTTTAGGAATTTAAAACTTCATTTATGGAAGTATGGCAAATAGAAATGGCTTTGTCTAATGTTTGTTTATCGATATTTAATGGCGGATTGAAATACAATACATCACCTAGAGGGCGAAGCAATAAACCTTTTTGGAGGGCATTTTTATATATTTGATAGCCAAGACGTTTTTTGCTGTCGAAAGCTTCTTTTGTATCTTTATCTTTTACAAGTTCAATGGCATTTATCAAGCCTAAATGGCGGATTTCACCGACATTTTGATGATTTAAGAAAGTTGCTTGTAATTTTTCATGGAGATATTTTGCCGTATCTTGAGCTTTGGCTAAAATATTTTCTTCTCGCAAGATTTTTTGTACAGCTAAAGCTGCACTACAGCCTAATGGATTGCCACTATAAGTATGGCTGTGCATAAACGCTTTGCCTTCATTATAATCTGCATAAAAAGCATCATAGATTTTTTGTGTAGTTATAGTTATCGCCATTGGCATATAGCCACCTGTCAAACCTTTGGAAATAGTCATGATATCAGGTGAAACATTTGTATAATCAAATGCGAACATCTTACCTGTGCGACCAAAGCCAGTTGCGATTTCATCAGCGATTAATAATACATTATATTCATCACAGAGTTTGCGAAGTTTTTCTAAATAAAGTGGCGGATAAATTCGCATACCAGCACTACCTTGAATGAGTGGTTCAACGATGACAGCTGCTAATTCATTGCCATATTTAGCGAAATCTTCTTCGGCATGCACGAAACATTCACATTTGCAAGTTTCACGATTTTGATGATAAGGGCAACGATAACAATCTGGTGCTGATGTATGTACAGCATTCATGAGCATTGGTTTGTAGATTTTTGCATATAAATCCATGCTACCTACGGATAAAGCACCGATTGTTTCACCATGATAACCTTCGGATAAACACATAAAACGCTGTTTTTGCGGATTGCCTGTTTGATAATGGTATTGGAAAGCCATCTTTAAAGCACATTCTACAGAAGCAGAGCCGTTATCACTGAAATTGAATTTGCATAAACCTTTAGGCACGACTTTAATCAATTCCTGACAAAGTTTGATAGCTGGTTTATGTGAAAGATTGGCAAAAATAACATGTTCTAGATTATCTAATTGATTTTTGATAGCTTCATTGATTTTAGGATTGGCATGTCCTAAGAGATTGCACCACCATGAGCTGATGATGTCGATATATTCTTTGCCATTGATATCATAAAGATAAGAACCTTTTCCATGGTCGATAACGATAGGTTTTAATTCTTCATAATCTTTCATCTGTGAGCAAGGGTGCCAGATATATTTTAAATCTTCATCTATCCAATTAATATTACACATAAAATCAATCCATTTCTTTTGAATTTAATATTTAATTGTAGTTAGTTTTTAATTATAAATATAAACTTGCTAAAAATTTAGCATCAATATCGATATCTTTATCATTTGGTTTTACTAAAGCTATGACAGGAATATCAGTTAAATCTTCAATCATTTTGATATTATCTTCTTGCATAATGCCACCAGTGTAATTATTTAAAATAATTCCTTGCACTTTAATATTTTGATGTTTTAAATATTCCACTGTTAATACTACAGAATTTATCGTACCAAGACCAGCATCAGCGATAATCAATGTTGGTAGATGTAGCCATTTTATGATATCTGTGAGAAAATATTTAGCTTTATCATCATAGCGAATAGGGCAGATTATACCACCACTACCTTCAACTGTTACATAATCATAATTTTTTTGTACAGTAGCATAATCAGAAATTACAGTATCTTTTTCTACAGGATTGCCTTCGATTTTAGCAGCTAGATGAGGAGATACAGCATTTTTATATAGATAAGATAATAAAGTTTGCTCATCTTGATGGATATTGGCAATGCGATTGACAAAGCCAGCATCACTTTCAGCGATATTATCAGCACCACTTAAAGCTGCTTTATAATAGCCAGCATTGAAATTAGCTTCGCGAAGTTTTTTTACTAATAAGGCAGTAACATAAGTTTTGCCGATATCAGTACCAGTTGCAGTAATAAAAATACCTTTACTCATAAGACATCTCTTTTCTAAATAATTTATTTATAATGTTTTAAATTAGGTATTAATTTTTTACCTAATATGGCAGCGAGAATGCAAAGAACAATATCACCAGGAACAGCTAATAAGAAACAATATAAAAATACAGGCCAAATACCAATAGGAGTGTTTAAATAAAAATTGTTGATGATATATACATAAACCATACCAAAGGCATAAACGATTAAAAGATTGAGGAAGTTAACGCATAGTAGATAAATGAAAGATAATTTAGTGCGATTTTGTGTGAGATATCCAGCGACATAAGCACCAAAGGCAAAACCAATTAGATAACCAAACGTTGGCTGAAAAATATATCCAGGGCCACCGCCTTCAGTGAAAATAGGAATACCGATTAAGCCAATGATTATATAAACACAGACACTGACAAAACCAAGATTAGCGCCCAAAAGAAGTCCAGCTAAAGTAGTAAATAATAATTGCAAAGTAAAGGGACAAACAGGAACTGGTACTTTAATAAAAGCACCGATCGCGATTAAAGCTACGAATAAAGATGATAAAATCATACTTTTCGTAGATAAAATTTCTTTTTTCTTTGTTAATATCATAAAATCACCAATTCAAAAGAGTTTATAGTTTATTTCTGGTATATAAAAGAAAATCTTCTCGTAATTTTCAGTTACTATAAAAGCCTGTTAATACGAGAAGTGTTTGGTATTGTTTTTATATTTAATATTAAATATGTAGAAACTTTAAAGGAGAATAAACTTATTGAAAGAAATTGTCACTGTGGTTCGAATATTTCAATAAGGTAAATTTTTAATAGTAGTATGGAGTGACAATTTCTTCCAATAAATAATATATAAACGAACAAATATAAATTAACATATATTTAAATTATTGTCAACTTATTTTTTAGAATGGTTTACAAAAGGAGTAAAAAAAACAGCCAATTAATATTGACTGTTTTTAAGATGGGGATAAATTAGTTTTACTTGACAGGATAAAATCTTTATCATATGCTTTACTTAGCCTAGGTCTGTGCAATGATTAGGCTTTAAGTCACTATGAAACGGCAATTTCATGGTGGCTTTTTTATTTATATTAAGCATAAGTATCTGTCCTATCTATATAGTTTTAATAATATAATTATTAACCTCTAGTTTTACCACCAGCAACGTTGAATGTTACACCATGAACATAAGAAGCACGATGACTGCTTAAGAACATAACCATATCAGCAACTTCTGTTAATTTTCCATCACGTCCAAGTGGAGTTGTTTTTGTATTTGTATATCCAGCACGTAACTGTTCTACAGTGATACCACGAGTATAAGCTAAAGATTCTTCATAAGCTAATGTTCTAAGACCTGTAGCTTCTAAGATACCAGGAGCTACGCCAACAACGCGAACATGATGTTTACCTAATTCTTTAGCCCAAGAGCGAGTGAAAGAGTTAACAGCATTTTTAGTTGCAGCATAGATGCTCTGACCTTCAGAACCTTCAAGACCACTTTCGGAAGACATATTGATGATAACGCCTTCGCCATTTTTTACGAATTCATGTCCTAAAGCTTGTGCGCAAAGATAAACACCTTTGATATTTACAGCAGAAACTTTATCAAAAACATTTTCATCTAATTCATATTTACCATACGGATCATCTTTATCTACTAAAAGACGAGGAATATTGATACCAGCGTTGTTTACGAGGATATCTAATTTACCGAATTTTGCTTTACCAGCTTCTACCATAGCTTTTACGCTATCAGCTTTAGTAACATCAGTAGGAACATAGAGGAATTCTCCACTGCCTTCATGTAAATCATATTCAGGAGTTTGTGGATTCATATCACAAACAACAACATTTGCACCATTATCTAAGAATGCTTGAACTACAGCTTTACCAATGCCAGAAGCACCACCAGTAACAACAGCTGTTTTACCTTCAAGGGCTAACCATGACATATAAAATCACTCCAATTTATATAATTTTGTTATTATTATTTATTATGCTTTGAAGATAGCTATTTCAGAGCCAACTGAAGGAAGGCTAACTGCTTTATCTTCAAGATAGAGACTACCTTCTAAGGATTCGTCTTCTTCATTATTATTGAAACGAAGAGCGATATGACCTAAATCTTTAAGATTTTTTTGAACTTCACAGCCTACTTCTACAATTTTGTATTCAGTATCGTTAATTTTTAAAATATCGCCAACTTCTACAGTATCAGTTAATTCATTACCAGTATGAAGTACGCAGAATTCAGCAAGTTCAGCAGGAGCATTTTCGTTGAAGAGAATAATCATTTTTTCACCGATAAAATCTTCTGCCATAGGACCTAAATCTTTAACAATAGTAGAATATATTTTTTTCATAATAAGATAATCTCCTTGTATTGATTATTGATAAATTAGCTTTCGTATAAACCGAAGCTAGCAAGCCATGCTAAAACAACATTGATTGGACCTGTGATAAAACGAGAATATAATACAGAAGGAACACCAACTTCAACAGTTTGAGGTTCAGCTTCAGCAAGACCTAAACCAACAGGGATAAAGTCGCAAGCAGCCTGAGCGTTGATAGCGAATAATGCAGGGAGTGCAAGACTAGGAGGAATATTGCCTTTACCGATTTCAACACCGATTAATACACCGATAACTTGAGCGATAACAGCGCCAGGGCCGAGGAATGGAGAAAGGAATGGGAAGGAACAAATTAATGCTAAGATAACAAGACCGATTACAGAGCCTGCAAGAGGTGTAAGTACATGAGCGATGATATCACCGATACCGCTTGCTAAGATTACCCCGATGAGCATGGAAACGAAAGCCATGAAAGGTAAGATAGTTTTTAAGATTGTTTCAATAGTATCACGACCAGCTTGATATAAAGTAGCTGTGATATATCCCATGAATTTACCAACTTTAGCCATAAAGCCTACATCAGTTTGTTCAGTGATTTTTTTGCTTGTATCGTAAGTGGATTTTTTTGGTTCTTCTGCAGGAGCTTGTGCAACTTTTGGTGCATTAGCAGCATCTTCAGCGGAAGCATAAGAGATACAATTTTCTTTTACTGCGGATACGTAAATATCTTCTGTGATATATTTAGCCATAGGGCCGCTTGCACCAGTTGGATTTAAGTTGATTGTGTAGATGCGTTTTTTAGGATAAATACCGCAACGAAGTGTACCGCCACAGTCAATGATTACGCAGAGAATTTCATCATCAGGAACACTAGTTTTGAAACCATCAACAAGTTCGCAACCTGTTAATTCTGCGATTTTTTGAGATACAGGAGAAATAACCCCACCTGTAATATTAACAACTTTATTCTTTTTATCATCTGGTTTTAATACAAGAGGTCCGCCAAATCCGCCAGCACCAGCATTAACAATAACATCTTTATATTGAGCCATGATAAATATCTCCTTTATTTTATATACGAATTAAATTTGCTTGATAAAAATTAATGAGTAGTTTTTACTTTATCACTTAAAACTACGCCCTGTTGTTTAGATACATAAGCAGTAGTGAAGTCAGTGACAACGCCTCCGATGAAGTTGATTAAAATACCGATTAAGAAATAGCGAAGAGCTAAGTCTACTGTAGATAAACCAAGTTGAGTAATACCATTAGCAACACCTAAGAATACGAACAATTCACCAGGATTTACGTGTGGGAACAAACCATTTAATGTATGGCAAGAACGAGAAGCTGCTGCATAATAAGATGGTTTGTATCTTTCTGGCATGAATTTACCAAGAGATAAAGTCATTGGATTACAGAAGAAGAATGTACCAATAACAGGTAAAATCATGTAACGAGAAATAACATTACCAGCACAGAGATGAGCGAATTTTTCAACTTTATCAGTGCCGACAAAGAGGATGATTGCATTCATTGCTACCAATAAGCAGATGAGGGTAGGAACGATACCAGAAACAAGACCGATGAACGTTTCGCCACCTTTGTTAAACATACCAATAAAACCTTGAGCTAGTAGTACTAAAGTGTCCATAAATATTCTCTCCTTTAATTTAGAATTTTTTGATTATTGTGATGCATTTTCAATGCATGTGGACGCTTCTTTTTGTTGTTTTGTATATTGTTTATATTCTTCAACGGCAGATAAGATGGCAGAGCTTGTTTGTTTGTCAAAGTTTTGGCAGTCTGTTTCAGTGATTTCTGGAAGGTAATATCCATTTAATTCATTGAAATCTTTAAATCTGGCAAAACTTGTTACACCTTGTAGTTTTTTTCCGGTGATGATTTTACAGTCATCATCTATACACAAGAGTAACAGACAACCTGCTTTAAATCTGCCTCTGGCCTTGCCGATTGCGACTCGGCCAGATTGACGAAGATTTTTTAATTCCTTATTAAATTTTTTTAATTGGTAAATATTCAATAAACCTTGGAGAAGCCACATTACTATACCTAATACAATAAATGTCCAGAACATGAGAGCTTTCCTCCTTTTTATTTATCAACTGTTAAAATTAAGTAATTTTTTTGCAGTGCTTTCATCAGTGATTAAAATATTGATTAATTTTCCTTTTAATGCACTATAGATAGCTGGAACTTTTTCGTCAGAAGCTGCAACTCCGATTACATATTTGACTTTATGTAATTGAGAAAAAGGTATGGAGATTGTCCTATCTACAACTTCAGTTGGTACTTCGTTACCATTTTTATCATAAAAACGAGTGCAAGTTTCACCGATGATACGATTACCAAAGGAAGAAGTGATGTATTCTGATTTTAGTCCATCAGTCCAAATTACGTTGGAAGCAGATGTAGGAGAACCAATACCTAAAAAGGCTACATCTAATTTATCCCATAAGTCTTGAATTCTTAAATAATTAGTATCGTTTATAATTGCTTTTTTTGTTTCTGTATTTTTCGTTATAGCTGGAGCATAAAGATAATGGCTTCTAGCTTGGAATGCATTTGCGACCTTGTAACAAATTGTATTTACATGAAGGTCAACATCTAAGCTTTCGGAACCACCAACCAAAGGTACGAAATCAGCATCAACAGCTGGGAAATTTTCGATAGCTGCTTGATAGCCAATAGCCCCCATGGAACGACCCCAATTAAAGCCGATTACCATTTTGTCCTTGATTAGACGTTTTAATAGATTTAGTCCGGCTTTACCTAAATTGGAATAAACTTCATCTTTATTTTCACTAGATGGGACGATATAGACTTCTTTTAAATTAAACTTTTCTTCTAACTGAGATTCAATTGTTTCAAAATTGTCTTGAGCTATGAAGATTTTTACAATACCTGTTTCTTTTGCTCTTTTTAGATATTTACTAACAGTAGAGCGGTCAATTCCTAATTTTTTAGCGATATCACTTTGTTTCATGTCGGCTCCATAATACATATGAGCGACTTTGACTAAAATTCTTCTAGATACGGGTTGCATGTTAAGACCTCTTTTCAAAATATAAATATTAAAGTTTAAATATCTATAGTTATTATAAACTAAGCTGTCTAAACATGCATCATCACATATGTGATAATATATCTCATTTGTTCCGACACCCATATAATAGCATTTATACCCCCATATTGTCAACACAAAAATAAAAAAAATATTTTAAATATGAATTTTCTGATATTTCTTCTTAATTGTTTAAATTTATAGTAATTTAGCTCATACTTGACAGTTAGATATAGATGGATTATTATATATATAAAATTTTCGTAAGTTAAAGTGATAAAGTAAAAAAGTAAAAGGAGTATAAAAATGGTAAATCCTAAATTAAGAGATAATTTAACGGATCAGTTATGTAAGGCTATGTTAACACTCAAGGATACAGAAGAATGTTATCAGTTTTTTGAAGATATTTGTACAGTAAGTGAATTGAAAGCTTTGGCTCAAAGATTAGAAGTAGCTAGAATGCTTCGTGCTGGTCATACTTATGAAGAAGTCGTAGAACGCACAGGAGCGAGTACAGCGACAATCAGTCGAGTAAAGCGCTGCTTAAATTATGGAGCAGATGGTTATGATACGGTATTGAACCGTTTAAAATAACAAAGGCAATGAATGGAGGAATATTTTTTATGAACAAAGGTCTATTATTAGAAATACCGTATGGAACAAGAGATTTTTTGCCAAAAGATGCAAAAGTAAAACGTGAGATTGAATCTAAATTGGCAAAAAATTTTAGTCTTTGGGGTTATGATGAAATTGTTACACCAACAATTGAATATGTAGATACTTTAACGATTAATAATCGTAGTGGCATAGAAACTCATCTATTTAAATTTTTTGATAAAAACAATAAAACAGTAGCTCTTCGTCATGAGATGACAACACCAATTGCGCGTGTAGCAGCTAGTAGAATGAGTGATGATATTCTTCCATATAAACTTTCTTATATTAGTAATGTATATCGTTATGAACAGACACAAGAAGGTCGTCAATGTGAATTTTATCAAGCTGGCGTAGAATTGATGGGGGTAGCTGAAGCCTTAGGTGATGCTGAGGTAATTGCTTTAGCTGTGGATAGTTTACAAAAAGTTGGCTTGAAAAATTTTGAGGTATGTATAGGTCAAGTTGATTTTATCAATGGTATCATGCAACAGATGGGATTATCTCAAGAAAAACAATTACAAATTAGACAAGCTTTAGAACAGAGAAACTTAGTGGATTTAACTAATGCTGTAGAAGATACAAAATTGCCTAAACAAGCAAAAGAAGCATTAAAATCTATTCCAATGTTACAGGGAAAAGAAGAAGTTTTAGAGATTGCAAATAATTTGGCATTGAATGAACAAAGTAGAAAAGCTTTAGATAATCTACATGATATTTACACTTTATTGAAAGCATATAATTTAGCAGATTTTGTAAAATTCGATTTAGGTGTTATTCGTGATTTTGATTATTATACAGGTATGATTTTTGAAGTATATGCACCAATGATAGGTTATCCAATTTGCGGTGGTGGTAGATATGACAAAATGTTATCTGATTTTGGCACAGATTGCCCTGCTACAGGTTTTGCCATGGGTATAGAAAGATTGATGTTAGCTTTAGATAAACAAAATAATATTGATGAATTTACGAGTGATGAAAATCAAAAGGATATATATGTTGCCTATACAAGTGATAAATTAAATGATGCTATTGCTTTAGTAAATGAATTGCGTGCTGAAGGAAAAGTTGTGGAATTAGCTTTAACAAATCAAACTAAGGCGCAGGCACAGCTTTATATCAAAAATAAATTATTTAAGGAATTAATTTATTTAGAATAATGATTAAGCGTATAAGACAATTTTGGCGAGCTATTAAAGCTAAACTGACAGTAGAAGACAAAGTATTTATTGACAAATATTTAAATGATGAAGAACAAAAATTATTTTTTGCCATGCGAGTTTATGACCAACGTCATGTATTGAATGTGGCATATACAGCACAAAAAATTATAGAACAAAAGCAATATGAAAATGTAGATTATAATTTATTGATAAGAGCTTGTTTACTTCATGATGTAGGTAGAACAGCTAAGGATATTTGTTTAATGGATAAAGTAACAAGTGTACTTTTAGGAAAATTTTTACCACAAAAAAGTAAACAATGGGCTAATAGGGCTGAAAAGCTAAAATTAAATAAAGAAAAAAGTTTTTGGCAAAAAAGAAGATATGCTTTGTATATTTATTACAATCATGCACAACTGGGCGCTGAAAAATTAAGTGGATTAGGTCTTAATAATATTGCTGAAATAATAAGATATCATCATGATAAAGTTGATTGTAAAGCTTGTAGTGAACTACAGATACTTTGTTTAGCGGATAGTTTAAATTGATAAAAAGAGGTTAGATTTTATGATAAAAGACGATATGCAATATTTAACGATAGCATTACCAAAAGGCAAATTATTTTATTTAGCTAAAGATTTATTTGCTAAAGTTGGTTTTGTAGCTGACAATTTAGAAGAAAAATCAAGAAAATTGGTCATAACTAATGAAGAATTAAAATTGAAATTTATCATAGCTAAAACGGCTGATGTGCCTACATATGTAGAACATGGAGCAGCAGATATAGGTGTTATTGGTAAAGACGTGCTGATGGAAGCTCAAAAAGATGTTTATGAATTATTGGATTTAGGTTTTGGCAGATGTCATTTGATGATGGCTGTGCCAAAAGATAAAAAAAGAGCAAAATTAACAGATTATACACATACACGTGTAGCAACTAAATTCCCTAATGTGGCAAAACAATTTTTCACAAGTAAAGGTATGCAGATGGAATATATAAAAATGAATGGTTCTATTGAATTAGGGCCAATCGTAGGTTTATCTGAAAGTATTGTCGATATAGTGGAAACAGGAACTACACTTCGTGAAAATAATTTAGAAGAAATAGCATTTATTGCTGAAGCTAGTGCTAGGTTGATTGCCAATCGTGCAAGTTTTAAATTAAAATTTGACCGCATCAGTAAATTAGTAAAAGCTTTGGAAATGGAATTGGAAGGGGCTAATGAATAAATGGAAGTTTTAAAAGTAAAAGAATTAGGCTTAGAAGCAATACAAAAAAAATTAGATAAAGCCGCTTTCGATGAAGTGGAATTAAATCCTCGCATTCGTGAAAAAAATAAAGAATTATACGGTGAAGATTTAACAGCTAATCAGATTGTAGAACGCATTGTAAATGAAGTTCGTCATAATGGTGATGAAGCTGTAATTAAATATACAAAATTATTAGATGGAGCAGATTTCACTCCTAGTCAATTTTTAGTAACACAAGAAGAATATGTTCAAGCATATGAAGTAGCTGATGAAGATATCGTAAATTCTTTGCGTAAGGCTATTGAAAATGTACGTAGATATCACCAAGAACAAAAACCAAATTCATGGATTACATATAGAAATCATGGCTCTATATTAGGGCAATCTGTAATACCATTAGATAGAGTAGGCGTTTATGTTCCAGGTGGGACAGCAGCTTATCCTTCTTCTGTAGTGATGAATGTAATGCCAGCAAAAGTGGCAGGTGTTAAAGAAATCATCATGATGGCACCACCATCTCGTGATGGAAAATTAAACCCATATGTATTGATAGCTGCTAAAGAAGCAGGTGTTGATGCTATTTATAAAGTAGGTGGAGCTCAAGCTATAGCTGCTATGGCTTTTGGAACAGAAACTATTCCGAAAGTTGATAAAATCACAGGTCCTGGTAATATTTTCGTAACTCTTGCCAAAAAAGCAGTATATGGACATTGTGATATTGATATGTTAGCAGGTCCAAGTGAAATCTTGATTGTAGCAGATAAAACAGCAGATCCAGTATATACAGCAGCAGATATGTTAAGTCAGGCAGAACATGATATGCTCGCTTCTAGTATTGTACTCACTGATGATGAAGCCTTAGCAGATAAAGTTTTGGCAGAAGTAGAAAAACAATTAGCTAAATTGCCTAGAAAAGAAATTGCCAAAGCATCTTTAGAAAGAAATGGTCGCATTATTTTGACTGAAAATCTCATGCAGGCAATGGAACTTGCGAACTACTCTGCACCAGAACATATGGAAATTTTGACTGAAAATCCATTTAGTTTACTTCCTTATGTACGTCATGCAGGCGCAGTATTTTTAGGTGCTTATTCTCCTGAACCACTTGGAGATTATTTTGCAGGGCCAAACCATGTACTTCCTACAGGTGGGACAGCACGTTATTATTCTGTATTGAATACAGAGACATTTATGAAACGTACAAGCATAATTTCATATACACAAAAAGCTTTGCAAGAGGTAAGTTCTGATATCGTTCGTTTAGCTGAAGCAGAAGGATTACAAGCTCATGCAAATGCAATAAAATTAAGAGGTGAAAAAATTGATTAAATTAAAATATAGAACTGGTTTAAAAGATATGCCTAGCTACGATGTAGTGGAGCGTGATTGGGATATAAAGGTAAATGCAAATGAGTCTAATATGAATTTGCCACCGATAATTGAAGATAGATTGATGGCACGATTAGCTTCTGTAGCTTTTAACCGTTATCCTAATGAACAAGTTGAATTATTAGCAGAACAAATTGCTGATAATTTTAGATTAGATAAAGAAAATATTTTAATCGCTAATGGTTCAAGTGAAATTTTGGAAAAATTATTCTTCGCTTTTGGCGGTAGAGGTAGAAAAATAGTATATCCACAACCATCTTTTTCTATGTATAAAATCTATGCCAAATTTAGCGCTTCCATTGGTGTACCTGTGGATTTAAATGATGATTATACGTTCAATGCAAGTGATTTTGTCAATTCTGTAAAAGAAAATAAAGCTTCTCTTGCTGTTATTTGTTCCCCAAATAATCCTACTGGTACAAAAATTCCTATGGCAGATATTGAATATGTAGCCAAAAATATTGATTGTGCTTTAGTCATTGATGAAGCATATGTAGAATTTGATGGCGAGTCTGCAATGAGATTTTTAAAAGATTATCCACATTTGATGATTGCAAGAACTTTCTCTAAAGCTTATGGATTAGCTAGTGCAAGAGTAGGTTATTTGATTGCTGATAAAAAAATCATTGAAATGGTAGGCAAAGCTTGTATGCCATATCATGTAAATGTATTATCTGCTATCACTGCTGATATAGTGTATCAAATGAGAGATGAATATATTCCACGCATTCAAATGACAGTGGCAGAAAGAAAACGCATGAGCGAACAGTTGAGCAAAATCGATGGAATAACAGTTTATCCATCTGCAACAAATTTCATCTTGATAAAATATGATAAAGCTGTAGCTTTAAATGAATATCTTGAAAATATCGGTATTGGTGTGCGTTCTTTTGGCAATGCTCCAAGGCTTGAAAATTGTTTGCGCATTTCTATGGGAACTAGACCAGAAAATGATGCTGTGTATAAAGCTATAAAAGATTTTGTAGAAAGTCAAAATTAAAAGGATTGAATGGTATGGATTTAAATAAAAAACGCTGTGGTGCTATAAAACGCACTACAGCAGAAACAGCTATTGATATAAACTTAAATCTTGATGGCACAGGAAAATCAAATATTAAGACTAAAATAGGCTTTTTTGACCATATGTTGACTTTATTATCAGCACATAGCTTGATAGATATGGAGATTTTCTGTGATGGTGATATAGAAGTTGATGGTCATCATAGCGTAGAAGATTGTGGTATTGCCTTAGGGCAGGCATTTAAAGAAGCTATTGGTGATAAACGTGGTATAAATCGCTATGGAACTTTTTATGTTCCTATGGATGAAGCATTAGCTTTGGTGTCTTTAGATATAAGTGGTAGACCTTATTTAGTATGTGATATGGGTGAATTAGCTCCGATGATTGGCGATTTTGATACAGAACTTGTCGAAGAATTTATGCGAGCTTTTGCCTTTAATGCTGGAATTACATTGCATATAAAAGTGATGTATGGAAAAAATTCTCATCATAAAGTAGAAGGTGTATTTAAAGCTTTAGGTCATGCTTTAAGACAAGCTGTAGAATTCGACCAGAGAGCATTGGATAAAATTCCTTCAACAAAAGGAGTATTAGAATAAGATAAAAATTTTTAGTTAAAGGAGTTATTCTAATGATTGCAATTGTAGATTATGGTGTAGGCAATTTATTTAGTGTGGAGAAAGCATTTTTGAAATTTTCTCCAGACGTAGTGCTTACAAGTGATGCAAAAGTAATAGAAAAAGCCGATAAAATTGTACTTCCTGGTGTAGGTGCTTTTGGTGATTGCATGAAAAATTTTGAGCAATCAGGCTTAAAAAATTCTGTTTTAGAAGCTATTGAACAAGGAAAACCTGTAATGGGAATTTGTGTGGGTGAACAAATCATGTTTGAAGGCAGTGAGGAGTCACCAGAAGTAAAAGGCTTAGGAATTTTTAAAGGCATGGTAAAAAAAATAAATGCTCCTGGGCTAAAAATTCCGCATATGGGTTGGAATTCTTTAGTTATAGATGAAAAAAATAATCAGAATGTAAATATTAATTTATTTGCAGGATTGAAAGAAGAACCATATGTTTATTTTGTACATAGCTATCAGGCTTGTCCAGAAGATAAATCCATAATTTTAGCTAAATCTAGTTATGGCGAAGAATTGGTAGCTGCTGTGGGAAAAGATAATGTAGTAGCGACACAATTTCACCCTGAAAAATCAGGTGATATTGGTTTAAAAATTATTAAAAATTTTGTAGAAGGGTGAATGAAGATTGATTATTTTTCCAGCGATAGATATTAGAAATGGTAAATGTGTACGCCTTGTAAAAGGTGATTTTAATCAGGAAACTGTATTTTCTGAACGTCCAGAAATCATGGCAAAAAAATGGGAAGATGAAGGCGGTCAGTACCTTCATTTAGTTGATTTAGATGGAGCTTTAAAAGGAAAATCACAGAATTTAGATGTTGTAGAAATGATATTAAAAACAGTGAATATCCCTGTAGAACTTGGTGGCGGTATTCGTACTATGGAAAATATCAAACAAGTTTTAGATATGGGTGTTAGTCGTGTTATTTTGGGTTCTGTAGCTGTAAAAGATCCGCAATTAGTAAAAGATGCTTGCAAAAAATATGGCAGTGAACGCATTGTTGTAGGTATTGATGCTAAAGATGGCATTGTAGCTGTTGATGGCTGGGGCGTATCTGGCAATGTGGAAGCGAAAGAATTAGCTAAAAAAATGGCTGAAGCTGGTGTAAAACATATTATTTATACAGATATTTCTCGTGATGGCACTTTATCTGGTGTAAATGCAAAAGCAACAGCAGAACTTGCAAGTTATAGCGGGGTAAAAGTAGTAGCTTCTGGCGGAGTATCTTCTATTGAAGATATTAAAATTTTAAAAGGCTATGAACAAGATGGCATTGAAGGCGTAATCGTAGGTAAAGCTATTTATACAGATAATTTATCTTTACAAGAGGCTATAAAAATAGCTAAGGAGGGATAAATAATGTACACAAAAAGAATAATCCCTTGTCTTGATGTAAAAGCAGGACGAGTTGTTAAAGGAACAAATTTCGTTTCTTTGCGTGATGCAGGCGACCCTATAGAACTTGCGTCTGTATATGATAAAGAAATGGCAGATGAGCTTGTTTTTTTAGATATAACAGCTTCTAATGAACAACGTGATACTATTGTAAAAGTAGCAAATGATTGTGCAAGTCAAGTTTTCATTCCATTTACCATTGGTGGAGGAATTAGAACTGTAGAAGACATGCGCAAAATGCTCAAGGCTGGTGCAGATAAAGTATCTATGAATACAGCAGCGATAAAAGACCCTTCTATAATCAAAGAAGGAGCAGAAAAATTTGGCAATCAATGTATCGTGCTTGCTGTAGATGCTAAACGAAATGGCGAAAATTCTTGGGAAGTTTATATAAATGGTGGTAGAACACCAACGGGAATAGATTGTTTAGAATGGGTGAAAAAAGCAGTTTCTTTGGGAGCTGGTGAAATTTTGCTCACAAGTATGGACGCTGATGGTACAAAAAATGGTTATGATATACCACTAACACGTGCAGTTTCAGAAGCTGTAAATGTACCAGTAATTGCTTCAGGTGGAGCAGGAAAATTAGAACATTTTTACGAAGTATTAACAGAAGGAAAAGCTGATGCAGTACTTGCTGCTTCAGTATTCCATTATGGAGAATTTAGTATTCGCCAAGTAAAAGAATACTTAAAATCTCGTGGTGTGGAGGTTAGATTATAATGATAGATATCGACAAAGTAAAATTTGATGAAAAAGGCTTGGTGCCAGCTGTAGTGCAAGAAGCTAATGGCAAAGTTTTAATGCTTGCATATATGAACAAAGAATCACTACAAAAAACTATAGAAACAGGATATACATGGTTTTATAGTCGTTCTCGTCAAGAACTTTGGAATAAAGGGGCAACTTCTGGCAATAAACAATCTGTCAGTGAAATTTATTATGATTGTGATGGTGATACTTTGTTGGTAAAAGTTCATCAAACAGGTATGGCTTGTCATACTGGCACATATACTTGCTTTACTGACCGCAGATTATTTCCAGATAGCAAAGATTTAGTACCTATGGCTCAACCACAGGATAATACTTCTATTGCTAAAGTTTTAAATGATTTATATGCAACAATTAAAGACCGTCAAGTAAATCCAGTAGAAGGTTCATATACTAATTATTTATTTGAAAAAGGTCAAGATAAAATCTTGAAAAAAGTGGGCGAAGAATGTACTGAAACAATAATTGCTTCTAAAAATATGGATAAAGAAGAAATTCTTTATGAAATGAGCGATTTATGGTATCATTGTCTTGTTTTATTGGCATATCATAATATTACTCCAGATGATTTATTAGCTGAATTGATGAGCAGAAGAAATGGTGGAGAATATCATAGATTTGGCAAGAAAGAAATCAAAAAAAATAAATCTTAAAGAGGAGAATTGATGATGGGACAAGCTAGACTTGACTATATGAAAGATTCTGCATGGAAGCGTGGTACTGCAAAAAAAATAGATAATTTGCCACCTTTTGAATTACCATATGCAAAAGATGCAGTATTGATTGACCTTGTAGACCCAGATGTATTACCAGATGCACAAGTGAACTTTTTAGAAATGATAGAAGTTCGTTCTACACTTCGTCAATATGATGATACAAAAGAATTATCTAATAAAGAATTATCATATCTTTTATGGTGTACTCAAGGCGTAAAAATGGTAATGCAGACAAAGACTATTAGAAATGTACCTTCTGCTGGCGGTAGAAATGCATTAGAAACATTTTTATATATTCGCCGTGTTGAAGGTATAAAACCAGGTTTATATCGCTTTTTACCATTAGAGCATAAATTATTATTAGTATCTGACGCAGAAGATATTGAAGAAAAAATCTGTAGCCAATTTTCTACAGTAGGTGTAGCAAATAATGCAGCTGTAGTATTTTTATGGACAGCTGTTTATGAAAGAATGGATTGCATGTTTGGTGAAAGAGCATATCGTTATATTTATTTAGATGCTGGACATGTTTGTCAAAACTTATATTTAGCAGCACAGACAATGCATATAAAAGTATGTGCATTAGGTGCTTTTGATGATGAAGTCTTAAATCAAAATCTCGGCTTTGATGGAGAAAATCAATTTGTTGTCTATGGTGCTGGTGTAGGTAAATAGGATAGTTTAAAAAAGAATAAATTAGAATAAAAGAACTCAATTAAGTGGTATTTATGAATATTACTTAATTGAGTTTTTTGTATATAATTTAGTTTTTCCGCATAAAAATATAATGAGGAAATTTTTATAATATTTAAAATAAAATACAAAAATATTTCCGCATGTTGCGGAAAACAATCAATCTATGATGGATTGCTAATTTTTGATACAATTTAATCAAGTTAAGGGAGTATTGAAAATGGCAAAGATTAATAAACGAAGAAAGAAAATATTTGATATGTTAAAAGAACATCAAACAGGATTGAGTGGAGAATTTATGTCTCAACAGTTAGGTGTTTCTTCAAGAACAATACGTTCAGATATAAAAGCTTTACAAGAATATTTAGTTGAATATGATATACGAATAATTTCTAGCCCTAATAAGGGATATCGCTTTAATAAATTTGAGCAACTTGATACTGCTGAACAAAATTTGTTTCAAGAAGGTGTTAGTAATTTAGAAACAGCAAAACAAAGGATAAATTATATATTGTATAGACTGTTAGAAAATACTTTTAAAGATATTGTTATTACACAAAATGATTTAGCAGAAGAAATGTATATAAGTTTATCTACATTAAAGATGCATTTAAATGAAGTAAAAGATATCTTACAAAAATATGATTTAAAAGTTACACAATATAAAACAAAGGGTATAAAGGTTATTGGTGAAGAAGTTAAGATACGTTATTGCATAGTAGATATGATAAATACATGTAGTACAGAAAAATTTTTCCAGAAGATTTTAGCAAATGTAGATATTGAGTTATTAGATAAAATAATAAAAGAAACATTAAGTTATAAAAAAATACAATTAGCAGATAGATCTAAAGAAAAATTTTGTCTACATATAGCAATAGGCATGCAACGTTCTAATTGTAATAAATTTGTATCCTATCCGTCTAGTATTGCTAATAAAATAGAAAATACTTTTGAATATAATGTAGCTAAAGAGTTAATAGATAATATATT